>OMKS01000123.1_pt1 | contig 66844 bp, 54 predicted proteins | sample 1674721 | NCBI WGS metagenome assembly OMKS01 (sample SAMN06264996, study PRJEB25208) | sediment metagenome | isolation source: hot spring sediment | place: USA: California | collected 2014-09-02 | reverse complement strand
CGGGAGTAGACGCAAGGGACTTAAATTTCGATCAATGGCAGGTACGCTCTTTCAAAGATTTCATTCAGCCGAAGTGGCGGAAATGGTAGACGCAAGGGACTTAAAATCCCTCGGTTCTTTGAACCGTGCCGGTTCGATTCCGGCCTTCGGCACAACAATTATCCCATTAGAAACGATTGAATTTTATCCAAACTGCTCTCATCATTAGTGCAGTTCATTCCAGAGAGCCAAAAACACCCCATTGGTCCAGCCAAATCCGTCTTGGAGAGGATATTCACCGCCACCGCCCGGTCGATGAATATTGATGACATCATATTTTTCATTCATTTTTCCGATCGTAAAAAAGACCCGGGCATTCAGCGCAATCCAGCGCCGCGCAATCGCACGTGCCAGAGAATGAAAGCCGTAATTCTGACAAGCCTGGTATCCGATCCATTGCAGCGGCGCCCAGCCGTTGGGATAATCCCATTGCTGACCGGTCGCCGGTGTAATCGTCGTTACCAATCCGCCCGCGGCGAAAAATTTCTCCTCTAACACGCTTTTGACACGCGTCGCCTGAAGTGTGTCCGCTATCTGAAAATAAAGCGGAAAAAGTCCTGCCAGCGTATACTGAGTCATTTGTCGCGATGTGTTAAAATTATAGTCAAAAAAGTAGCCCTGCTCTTCATTCCAGCAATATTTCAGAATAAGTTGCCGGCGCCGTGAAGCGAGATCTTGGTACCACTCGGCTTTAGCGGAATTTCCCTGGAGATGATAGGCGCGTGCGAGCGTTGCCTCCAGATAATAGATCAGACAATTCAGGTCCACGGGGATAATGTGTGTTGTCTGAATCGTCTCCAGCGAGTGCCCGTCCGTAAACCAGCGCGTACTAAAATCCCAGCCCGACTCCGCCGCTGCCCGAATATCCCGAAACAGACTCGAATCACGTTCGGTGCGCCGGAAAAGCTCCACATCATGCTTGAACGATTCAGGGCGGGGAGTTTGAAGAGCATCCCAGTAGCGGTTCAGGAGTCCCCCTGTCTCCAGAAATACAACCCGTTCGACTACAGTCTGCCGTTCCTCCGCCGCTCCTGCCCCACGCATCCAGAACTGATATTCGGCTATGAGAATATCCAAATATTTTTCATACACCGAGTCACCTTTGATTGCACTCAAAAGATCAACCATTAATGCCAGAAAAGGTGGCTGTGAGCGGCTGAGATAGTAGCTCCGATTACCATTTGGAACAAAGCCGTATTGCTCAACCAGAAAAGCAAAATTAGTGATCATATTCTCGATCATCTCGAACTCTCCCGCTTCCCGCAGACCGAGCATGGTAAAGTAGCTGTCCCAGTAATAAATCTCCCGGAAACGACCACCGGGTACGATAAAGGGTTTGGGCAGCGGAATCAGCGACGAGTAAGGGCGAAATTCTGTTTCCGGTCGGCGCACCAGAAAATCCCAGAGATGATCAATTTGCTTCAAAACCAGCGCGGTATCTCTGTTTATCAGGGTCGTATCATAATATTGCCCTACAAATCGGCGTAGGTCAAAATCACGCTGATCCTTCTGCCGCCGATATATTGCAGAAATGCTATCGGGATCGAGCAGTGGAATACAATCCACAAATTTTTTCTGGTCTGCAAAAACCTGATTCATCTGGACTGCTTCGAAAAGGTCATCGGAAAGTGGCTCCGGTTTCTGGCAGCACCCCATCAAGATCCCGAGTATTGCCGCTGCAAATATGGATAATTTCATTTTCATCTGATCCACCCACTTTTGTTCTTTAGAAAATAAAACGATTCGGTGAAAAATAAAAATCATGAAATAGGAAACCACCGAAACCCGTCTATAGTACTATTTACTAGCCGATAATACATAAAAAAAGCCGGCAAAAACCGGTTCTTTTTATCATGTTTAACAAAATTTTATATATTAAACAGGTGGCTGACTTTAATCATGAGGACATTATCACCGTCGGTATCAAAGAGATGGCGGGTGTCCCGGGCAATATCGAAGGATCGAAATTGCTCATAATCGGTAAATCCCTGCGACCAGACCAGATAGAGCGCCGAACCGGTCTGATATTCCCAGCGCAGTACTAGATTGGACCGAAATTGTTTATAATTGAAATTCACCTGCCCGCCAAAAGTATATTCCACCACACCGTCCAGGTCTTTATCCACTTCATATTCCTGGGTTTCGGCATTATATGCGATCTGATCACCGAATTTTTCAAAACGCTTTTCATAATCCCGTGCATCCGGATTATTTACACGCATTATATCAAAATATTCTCCCGCTGTGAAGAAGGGCTGGGCATAGTATTGAACGGTCAAATTCGGCATCAGAGTCAGGTCAGTTCTCAATACCAGCCTGATGGTTCTCCGGTTCATGCTCGACCAGATATACTGACAGTCGCCGTTTTCATCCTGCGCCTTTCCAATCCAAGACCAGGTATCGCTCAGATGATCGTAAGACACGGAACCGGTGAACTGAACATTCTGCCTGGGGCGCCAGGTGATTTCCGGAGTCAGTCCACGACTGATCGCCTCGCTATCATCTTCGTAATAGTAGTATTGCACCTCTGCAACCAATTTTTTCCGGGCGTCGCTGTTAATGTAGATCCAGTAATTCCAGTTCTTCGGTGTCCACATCATTGGTCCGCCCCGGTTCATTGTGGTATTATATCCACCCCAGTTGCGGTTGAAGCCCATCCCGCTGCTCCAACCATTATTGAAATTGCTATGCATATTGACATTCCCACCGATATTTTTCCGGACACCGTTGAATGTCCAGCTGATCCACTGACTGAAATTGACATAAACCGACCGGAAATGTTGCATATTTTCCCATTTTCGATACTGAACCCAATTGACATAACTAATGTCATCCACCGCTCTCAAGAATCCCAGATCATTGATTTCAAATCCGGGGCTGAACGCCATTCCGCAGCTGGCGGCACGGATATTTCCGGTATTTTTCATTACAATGGCTTTCACGGCATAGCCGGATAGTGATGTGCGCAGCGGATCATATTCCAGATTCCCGTAATTACCGCGATCAACCCGATTGAGGTAGCGTGAAGAGCTCGTCTGGGTTCTCTGTAGCGCCGTCGTATCGCCCTGAACCTGACTGAACGCCAGCGCTCCGATAAAACTGTACTTGCGATTGAAAAATTCATGATCCAAGTCAAATCCACCGGTATAGGCGGCACGATGCAAGTAGTCAATACCCGTGTCAGCGAGTCTTCGGTTTACCGCCGTAAATATACCACCTAGACTGGTTTCGCCATCTTTGTAATCTTTTTGAACGCGGGAGAGCCAGTAATTAGTCGCCGGTTCGATGACACCCGCTGTCCGGCTGCCGTCCTCATAAAACACCCGACCGGTTACTTCGCCGGTAACCGCCTCCATGACACCCAGCGAAAGACTGTTAGCGGTTTTACCGGTCAGCTTCGCCGCACCGAGGATATTCACCCGTTCCGGATAGTCAAGGGTCAAGACGCTTTTCGATTCGTCTGTCTCCACTTCTCCCTGAGGACTGCGCCCGATTCGACGGGAGTAGAACAGGTTGTTGTATTGGGCGTCTCCGTCACCGAATCCCAGATTGAAATTCAGGATATTGCCACCTTCCAGAAAAAAAGGTCGGTTCTCACTAAAATAGGTCTCGAATTCCGTCAGATTAAAATCCGCCGGATCGGCTTCCACCTGACCGAAATCGGGATTTATCGTCGCATTAAATGTCAGACCGCGGCGCGTCGAGTAGCGGATGTCCGCACCGATATTCGATCTTAGATCGTAATTTTCCTCGTGCACGGGAGTGACGAGATTCTTTGAAATCGCAGCCGAGCCAGCAATGTAAGGCGCCAAATAGACCGGATTTTTCACCCGAATATCCTTCAAGCCGTTCAGCGTACCGTACTTCGAGACGAAACCTTCCTCGCCCTGTGACCAGTAGGACCAGACCGCTACCTCATTATTGTGGCGCGGCAGTTCCCGGTACATCTGAAAGCCCCACTTCATATTCTGGTTGCTCGTAAAGCGCAGTTCCCGGAACGGTATCCGCCACTCGGCGGTCCAGCCTTTTTCATCAATGTGCGAGTCACCATCCCAAATTGCATCCCATTCATAGTCATTACTGGTATCGTCAAAACGCCGCAGGTCGTGTTTTACTCCGGCGGCATTCAGCCCAAATTCAAAAGCCGTCCGGTTGTCATTATAGCTGTCAATCGAAACGTACATCCAGTCTGACTCAGTATAATTATCCCGGCGTGTCAGCAGGGCGATGATCTTTTCCGGTTCGGGATCATAGGCGCGGGCACCGACGTACAAATACTCATCATCGTACAACACGCAAAACTCCGTCCGGTAGGTCTCCGGAAATCCATCGTTGGGATCGCGCTGAATAAAATCCCGCTCCCAGTTTCCCTTTTGCCATGCTTCCTCTTCCAGGATACCGTCAATGGTCAATTTTTCAGTGTCAATGTATACCGCCGCGGCTTCACGAAACCTGAAAAGGTCCAGCTGTTCATGAGTTAATTTTCCCGACAATAAAACCGTATGCATCAAGGATATTGTCATTAAAAATATTGTTCGCACTGTTTTCACGCTATACCTATTTTTATTTTGCGAATTTTCATAGTCCTATAGACGATTCCAGATTGTAAAAAGTTGTCTGAACAATAAAATCTCTTTACCAAATCCTTTTTTTTACTAAACTATGAAGATTTACAAATGAACCTTAAATTGAAGTAAACAGCGCATGCAAAACGTAACCCTGGGAATTGATATCGGCGGAACCAATACAAAATTCGGTCTGGTTGACAGAGCAGGTCATGTTTTTTTTCAGGATCAATTAGAAACCGAAGCTCAGCGCCCGGCGGAATTTCTCTTTGAACGCCTATTCCGTCGTCTGCAAAATGGAATTCATGCGATGCCGGAAAAAGTCACTATTAAGGGCGTCGGTATCGGCGCCCCCAACGCCAATCACTACACCGGTAAAATCGAAGACCCACCCAATTTGAGCTGGAAGTCCGTCAATCTCACGGCGCTGGTGCGGCAACATCTGGATTTACCAGTCAGCGTCACCAACGATGCCAACGCCGCCGCGCTGGGCGAGATGGTCTTCGGTAACGCCAGAGGCATGCGCAATTTCATCGAAATTACCCTCGGCACCGGGATCGGCAGCGGTATCGTGGTTAACGGCGAGCTGGTCTACGGGCATGACGGCTTCGCCGGCGAAATGGGACACGTCATTGTCGAGAAAAACGGGCGCAAATGCGGCTGTGGACGACTGGGCTGCCTGGAAGCCTATGCCTCGGCAACCGGCATTACCCGCACCATGCAGGAACTGCTCAGCTCCTCGGATAAAGCCAGCATCCTGCGCAATCTGCCGCTCAACGACCTGACATCAAAGCAAATATTTGAAGCAGCTAACGCAAAAGATGAACTCGCCTTCGAAGCCTTTGAAATCACCGGACGCTATCTGGGTGAAGAGCTTGCCAATGCGGTGCTCTATTTCAGTCCCGAAGCGGTTATCCTCTTTGGCGGTTTAGCCGCCGCCGGTGACTTTATTTTTAAACCGGTGAAAAAATATATGGAAGCCAACCTACTGCCAATCTTTCAAAATAAGGTCAAAATCCTACCCTCGGGATTGGCGATGAGCGAAGCTGCTATTTTGGGTGCCGCAGCGTTGATCTGGCACAAAATCGGTTAGTCTGAATCTTTAAACCACAGAGATCACAGAGCAAACAGACAAATAATCATTTAAATTTCACTTATAATTATTCCTGTATATGCCCTGAAAGCAGAAATTTACCTATTCTCAGCCAACTCTGTTCTTGCTTAATCCAATCATATTTGTTTTATTACAATAGTGTGTGATACTGAAGGGAAAGCATGTCGGACATTATCAATCAGAAGATCAGCGCCCTCTTTTCCAAACTGGTAACACTCGTCGTCGGAACCTTTTTGTTCAACATTCTCACTTATGGTGGTAATTTTTCTTTCTGGTATTCGGCTTTCAGCGATCTGGGCAGCACCACCACTCCGCAAGGTGAACCGAATCTAATTTCCTGCCTTATCTTTGTCGCCGGTTTCATGATCTGCGGCATGGTGTTGGTTCGCATCAGCAGGCTTTTTAATCAAGCCCGACAAATTCGGCATCACCGGGCGAAGTCGCAATTGTGTCTATTGGGCAGTATCGGGTGCTTTATCTTTGTATTTCCGCATAATATCAATAATGATATCCATATGATCGGCGCCGCAATGTTCGTCGCTGCCCTGTGGGCTCTCGGCACCCTGATCTTGATCGAATCGTACAACCAGTTGAATAAGGAACAGGTTCTGCTGCTACAGGCGGTTTTGCAAATCACGGTGCTGAGCTATGCTATCACCTATTTCGCCGATCTGCCGGTGAAAAATATTGCGCAAAAATTTGCGACATTCGGTTTGCTCATTGTCCTTAAAATCTCAACTTCCGCTAAAATCCGGACGGTATTCGCCGGCTTCAGTCTTTCCACTAATAAGCAAAAATAAAAAGTCCCTTCTGGCATGGAAGGGACGATTAGGATTTATTTTACGGTTTTTGGAATTAAACCATAGCGCTGCGCAGTTTGCGTTTCAACGATTTAATCTGACTGCGGACATGTACCAGCTGTGCGTGATCTCCCTTTTCCAGAGCCTCGTCACGTTGCTTCTTCAAATCCTGAATCCGGATTTTGATTTTCCGTTTGTTGATTCCCACCACTTTGTGATGAACGTGCATATCAATATTCAGGGCTTTACAGATCGCCTCTAAAAGATGCTCCTTATTTAATTGCGTATAACCTTTGACCGCTTCACTCTCGATTTTCGATGCAATTTCACGTAAATCCGCAACTGTTTTGTGCTTCAGTTCGTTGAATGTAAATTCCATATATTCCTCCTCATAAATTCACTACTACAGTCAGCAGTAATATAGGGTCGCCGATGTATAAATATCAAGATGGTTTTTCGGAAAAGGCATAAAACTGGCTGGAACGACTATGATTGCAGATAACCTCTTGCAATAATTGCCTGAATCCTTGCCGCGAGACGGCGATTTTGTGTCAGCCAGTCTTCTTCGGGATACTCAAAAACCGGCGGGTGAACCGTCAGGACGACATCAATCCGGCGCAGTTGCAACACACCCCAGAAATGATCGGGAAAGGTCATTTCACCGTGCCAGCAGACCCGGTCGCGGTTGAATTCTGCGAAGGGTTCACCGTTGATATGCGTATATCGCAAGGTGACCGGAAGAACCGGGACGTTTGCCCGTGTCGGACAGACGAATATCGTCTTTTTAAAAGGCATAACACCGGCGCCGTTTGAGGTTGTTCCTTCGGGAAAGATTAAGACGTTGAAGCCCTGTTTCAGATAGTCGGTAATCTGTTTTACATAGGGTCTCTCTTTCGTACCGGTGATTGAACGATCAACGAAAATCGAGCCCCGCACCCAGGCGATCATACCCAGCAGCGGCCAGTACTTAACATCGTGACGGGAAACAAACAGTACCGGAAAACAGGCGGCATAAGCCAGAATATCGAGATAACTCAGATGGTTGGAAACAATGCAGTAATTCTGCCCTTTCTGCAGATTTTCACAACCAACCAACGAAATATGAATTCCCATTATTTTTATAAATAATTTTCCCCAGAAAGGTCCGCAAAATGTGGACACCTTCCGACAGGTTTTTTTACTGACCGGGTAAATCAACAGCAGGATCAGACCGTCTGTCAGCAATAACAGAACACCAAACATCAGAAAAAAAAGCAATTTCAGAATGGCTTGAATTATATCGCAGATCGCTTTCAGGTACCTCTTCTCCATCTTCTAAAAATAGTCAATTCCACAAAATTCTCAACATAAAAACACAAGCCTCACCGGAAATCAACCGCTTTCTTAAACTCAACATAATCTTCACAATTAATCCTTTAAAAAAAATCAGAGACTTAATTGCAATTTACAATTAATTGTTTTATAATAATATAGTAGATAAAAACCAAAGGAGGTACGAATGGAATCAACGACCAAAAAGAAACGCTATTCAATGAAAAAGGTACCCCAAATAAAATGGCTTAGCACTGTTTTACTGGATGATGTTTTTACGGATGAGGTCAGTCTCTTTAAACCGCATTTCGAGGTGAATTACGAAGCCTATGTCCAGCGCCTATGGGATTCCAACCCGGATATCTACCAGCTGCTGAAATCCGCCGACTCGCTGGAAGTCGCCCGGGACGCGCTCTACGGCTACCTGGATAAAGCGGAACGCAAAGTGTTTGAAATTGGTAACGACCTGCATATTCTCGAAAAAGCCACCGTACGGGAATGCATTCGGGTCTTTCGCAGCATCATCGGACCGGTCAATGAATACCGTACCGGTTCTTCCGCCCTGGATACACTCTGGAAGCTGGCACAGGACCGCCAAGCCGAACTGAAAGAAAAAATTTCGGTTGGTTTCCTGCTGGAATTCATCGCTCTGTTCCGGGGAGTAATCGGGAAATCCAATATATATCGCGAAGATATTCAGGAGAAAAAAGGCATCCCGGAATTTCTTAAGATGAAAGGGCGGGAGGCGGCTCTTGCCCGGATGGAAATCCTGGATGAGCTGGGTTCCAGCGTCAATAAATATCTGAAGAAATATCCCTCCGGTCTCGATGAGGAGGTCATCGGCTGGCGCGCCGAAAACCGCACCCGAATTCTGCGCTACTTTAATGCAAAACCGGAAGACTGGAATAATTACAAATGGCATCTGCAGCACATCATCAAGGACAGTCAACCGCTGAAGGATTTGATCGAAATTCCCAATGAACAGATCGAAGCCGTTAATAAAGCGGTCAAAAATAAAATCGCTTTCGGCATCACCCCCTACTATCTGAGTCTGATAGACAGCAAACTCTCCATCGGCTACGATCACGCCGTCCGGGCACAGGTCATTCCGCCGAAAGAGTATGTGGATATAATGGCGGAACATCGCGGTGACCGCGGAACGGCATTTGACTTTATGGGCGAACATGATACCTCTCCCATTGATCTGATCACCCGTCGCTATCCGATAATTGCCATTCTGAAACCCTTTAATACCTGCTCGCAGATATGCGTCTACTGCCAGCGCAACTGGGAAATCGAACGGGTCCTCGAGCCGAAAGCCATGGCATCCAAAAAAGACCTGGAAGCGGCGCTGAACTGGTTCGATGAGCACAAGAGCATTGGCGATGTTCTGATTACCGGCGGCGACCCGTTAATAATGTCGGATGCCAAGTTCGACAGCATTCTGGACATACTCTCGAAGAAAAAACATATCTACCGGATCAGAATCGGCACCCGTACGCCTGTCGTGCTGCCCATGCGCTTTACCGATGCCTATCTGAAAATTTTGGAAAAATACCACAACCCGCCCCGGCTGGAAATTGCCATCGTCACCCATTTCGAACACTCCTATGAAGTTACGCCGGAAGCCTTCGAAGCAGTTCAGAAAATCCGCAAGCTGGGCATCAGCTGCTACAATCAGGAGGTTTTTACGGTGGAAAATTCCCGTCGCTTCGAAACCACCAAACTCCGCCGCGACCTCAAATCCATCGGCGTTGATCCTTACTATACATTCAATATGAAGGGCAAAGAAGAGACCAAGCGCTATATGGTGCCCATTGCCCGAATCCTGCAGGAACGCAAAGAGGAAGCCCGCCTCCTGCCCGGTCTTGACCGCACTGATGAAGCGGTTTTTAATGTTCCGAAATTGGGAAAAAATCATTTACGTTCCTGGCAGGACCACCGCCTGGTAATGATTCTGCCGGACGGCTCCCGGGTTTATGAATTTCATCCCTGGGAAAAAAATATCAAAGCAATCCCGCCCTACAATTACGTTGACGTGCCGATCTATGATTACCTGGAAGAACTGGCTGCCCGGGGTGAGAATATTCGTGATTACCGGACGATCTGGTACTATTATTGATAAACATACTTGTGACTAATCGTGTTTACACCTCAGTATTTGGAAAGATATTAGGAAATCTTTGAAAATTAATCTGCTGCCATTATTCATTATCGTTATTCTGCCCTTACTCCAAACTACGGCGCAGATCTATGTGGCGACCGACGGATCTGACATAAATCCGGGTTCGTTCAGCCAACCTTTCGCCTCCATTCCAAAAGCTATCTCGGTCACCAATCCCGGCGACACCATCTACGTCAGAGGGGGTACCTATGAAATCAGCAGCACCATATATATAAATTCATCCCAAAGCGGCACCGACAGCAGTCGCTACTTTCTGGTTAATTATCCCGGTGAACGACCGTTGCTGGATTTTTCCACTCAGTCATTTGGAAAAAACGGATTGAGCCTCTACGCCAGTTACTGGGTCATCAAAGGGCTGGATATCACCGGGGCAGGCGACAACGGTCTGCAAATTTACGGCGGTTGCCACAATACTCTGGACAACTGCTCCTTTTTTAAAAACCGCGATTCAGGTGTCCAACTCAGCAGCGGCGCCTCTTATAACCGAATCATCAATTGCGACTCCTACTCCAACGCCGACCCGACAGACTACGGCGATGCCGATGGTTTCGCACCGAAACTGGATGTAGGCACCGATAACTATTTCTACGGCTGCCGCGCCTGGGGTAATTGCGATGACGGTTGGGACGGTTACATGCGCGGCGCAAATGACGTGACCACGATCCTGGAAAACTGCTGGACCTGGGGCAACGGCTATCTGGAGGATGGTACCGATCCGGGATCACAAGCCAACGGCAACGGCTTCAAAATGGGTGGCGGCGATGATGGTAATGCCAACCAGCTGATGCATCATCATATTCTGAAAAATTGTCTGGCATTCAACAATAAAAACAAAGGCTTCGATCAGAATAACAACGTCGGTTCTATGACCCTGATTAACTGCACGGGATTTGCTAACCAGACCGCCAATTACCGCATTAAGCGGGAATTAAATACGGGGCAAACCCTGACAATAACAAATTGCATTTCCTATCAGGGCGGCGTCGAGCTCGGCGCCTTTGCCATTCAGGAAAGCAACAGCTGGCTGGGTGGTTTTTTCGTCACAGAAGAGGATTTTATTACACTGGATCCTGAAATGGCGTCCGCGCCGCGGCAAGCCGACGGCAGTCTGCCGGAAATTGACTTTCTGCACCTTGCAAGGGGCAGCGACCTGATTGATGCGGGCGTCGAGACGGGTCTGCCCTTTTTCGGTGAAGCACCGGATCTGGGCGCTTTCGAAAGCCATTACGAAGAGGTATCTATCTTCGTTGGACGGTTCCCGGAAAACGTCCGACTCTTTCAGAATTATCCCAACCCTTTCAATGCTTCAACGACAATCCGCTACTCTGTACCGAAAACCGAAATGGTGACGATCGAAATCTACGATATCCATGGGCGACTGGTTACCCAGATGGTGAACGAAATGCATCAACCGGGTAAATATACAACCACCTGGAATGCTGGAAACGGTGGTTCCGGTGTCTATCTGTATCGGATTTTCACCGGTGAATTTGTCCAGACCAGAAAAATGATCCTGGTAAAATAGAGGAACGGCTACGAACATTCGTCGCGACCTCCAGGGAGATTGCATCCACATCCATTTTATCACTGCACGGATAAAAATAAATACACAAAATAATGCTGTATTCAAGTTACTTCGTTTGCACAATCAGAAGCCGGGGCGAACTGGTTGCTGATCCCTCCCTCAGCTTCGATGAACGGCATAGGGGGCATCGGTGTCTGCCTGCCCGATACCGATCCGACAGCAGCCTACTTTAATCCCGCCAACCGGATGTTCGCCTACCGTGGTATTTCGGTGACGTCATCCAATATGCACACCGACTGGTTGCAAAATCTGGCATCGGATATTGAGCTCAGCCATTCCGTTCCTGGGCTTCAACCTGCTTTTTAATCTGTAAGGCATTCCTGGTTTTCTCACCTGAATAATTCACCACTGAGCACGCAGAGATCACAGAGAAAAATTAATAAAAAATAGCTAACCTGAATAATTCATATTTTTATGAATAATGCAGGTCAAATCAACAATGAAATGAATCTTAACAAAATCTCAAAGAGATGTCTACAACATATAAAGGAAATTAAAAAAGGTACTCTGCGTCCTCTCCCGAAGGGACCTCCGGTGTGAACTCTGTGGTTTATGAATTAAGGAGGCTCAGAAAAATATCTCAACGTTCCGGATAAGACTGAGTAATTTCAGGAAAATTTTGCCCAGTATCCTTTGCTTGACTCCTACCAGCAGATGTGCTAAACTACGCCCGGTTTTTAAAATCAAGCACTGAACGGATTCTATGAAAAAACTGATAATATCTTTTCTGATATCGCTGCTGATTCTCTCCTGCAGTCCGCAGATAGCGACGGACACCGAAACCGATAAAACTGAGACCGGCGACCTTCCCGATGCCGCCGGCTGGTATAGCAAAGGCACATCCATCAACGATCCAAATCAGCAAATCGAATACTTCACCAAAGCCATCGAAACCAAATCTGACTTCAGCTCCGCCTACCTTGAACGGGCGCAAGCCTATTTAAAAACCGGTCGCTACGAACAGACAATTGCCGATATTGACACCTTTATAAAAAGCAATCCCGATGTCGCCGAAGCCTACCGTATTCGCGGCAAAGCCTATGAAGCAATCCGCTATCTGAACGAGGCGCTGGATGACTACACAAAGGCGCTTGCGCTGAATCCCCAGCCGCAAACCTACCTGGAGCGCGCCAATCTGTACAAAGAGCGCAAACGCTATACAAAGGCAATTCTGGACTATACCGAAGTTCTGAAAGAGATCAAAGACAACGCCGATGTCTATATCGCGCGCGGTGTCTGCTATCAGAAGCTCAATCAGCCGAAGCTGGCTATTCAGGATTACCGGAAAGCCATCGAACTCCGACCCGACGACGCCGATCTCTACTACAATCTCGGCTCCATCTACTGGGTCCAGGGACGCTGGCAAGATGTAGTTAAAGCTTGGGAAAAATGCCTCAAACTCGATCCCGATCATCCCCGGGTCAGACAATATCTACCCACTGCCCGAAAAAAAACAGAATAGTCTTCATTCTGCTTAAACAGAATTTCTCCTTTATCAAATTATTCACTTTTTCCAATAATTTGAATATATTCTTACTGATATGAATTTGGGGGCTTGATTGTGTAAATTTACAAATTCCTTCCCGGCAGAACTGCTTTTCAAGCGCAGAACCGCACGCCCGGAAGACGTCCGGGGACCCTACTTCCGGGATCAGACCGCCATCATTCACTCTCTCGCCTTCCGCCGCCTAAAACACAAAACCCAGGTCTTCTTCTCGCCGGAAAACGATCACATCTGTACCCGCATCGAGCACTCGCTGCACGTCGCCTCCATCGCCGCCACCATCTGCAAAGCCCTTGGGCTCGATGAAGAGTTGGCGCATGCCATCGGGCTGGGGCATGATCTGGGACATGCGCCCTTTGGACACGCCGGTGAAATTGCCCTGAATGACCTCCTGAAAACACTCTTTGTGCACGAAATCCACAGTCTGCGCGTTGCTGATCAACTGGAAAACTACGGCAAGGGTCTGAATCTGACCTTTGCGGTGCGCGACGGAATCGTATCACACTGCGGCGAACTGGATGAACAGTTTGTTGACATCGCCAAAACACCGAACAATCTAGATTTCATTGACAAGCGTCCCGACTGTCCCAGCACCTGGGAAGCCTGCGCCGTGCGGATCAGCGACTCCATCGCCTATCTCGGACGCGACCTGGAAGACGCTGTCAAAGCCAATCTCATCGCCCGGGATGATATCCCCGAATCCATTCAGAAAAACCTGGGAATCCGTAACAGCGAGATCATCAATAACCTGGTTGATGACGTCATTGATTGGTCCTCAGCTCACAATAAGATCGGATTTTCCGATAAAATTTTCGAACTGGTCACCGAGTTTAAACAGTTCAGCCGCCGCCACATTTACCAAAATCCCAAAATGAAATACTGGAACGACTATTCCCGCACCGTCCTCTTCTCCATTTATCAGTATCTCAGCCAACTTTTTGATAAATTTCAAACCGACTGGGACGCCTACGCCGCCAGCGCCATCGCCCTGGATAATAAATTCGGAAAATATGTACACGCATTGGAAAAAGTCTATCAACCGGTAGGATTTGATCCCGACATCGTTCTGAAAGATTATATCGCCGGCATGACGGACAACTACGCCCTGCACTGTTTCGAAAATATTTTAACCGCCGGCACCACCGGATTATGAGCGAACCGCTATGAATTCGACAAAAGAACAACTTCGACAATCACTCCTCCTTGAACGGCAGGCGAATTTCCTCAAACTGATTCCCGGCGTAGTTCACAATTTGTGCAATCCGCTCACTATTATCGGCACGCGGGCGCAACTCCTGCAGCTGAAAATGCCGGAAAGTCCCGATTTCCGCAAGATGGTCGAACAGAGTAAAATGATTGAATCCATTCTGAACAACCTCGTTTTTATCAGTCAAAATCAATGCAACACCCAGATTCAAAAGATTGATATCAATAAATTAATCGAAAACGAAACCGATTTTCTGACTGCCAATCCTCACTTTAAACACAATATCACCCGAGAAATTCAATACTACTCCGGTAATTTATCGGTTAAAAGCAGCTACTTTCATGTCGCCAGTTTAGTCCATTTTACGCTCTTATTTCTGATTGACTGTGCGCAGAATTCCACTGCCAAAAACCTGTGGATCAGTTGCGAACAAACACACCAAGTCGTATTGATCAGGATTCGGACGGATATTGCGGATTTGGCAGATCAAAGCCGGCAGTTTGAAAAACATCTGAGCGATCCCGACTCCCCGGCAGCCACCAGCCTGAAAAATCTCGCCTGCGCCGCGCTCATTGCAAAAGAAATGAAGATTGCCTTAACGTTTCCGACAAAGAATGAAAACGCCGAATTTTTAATCACGATTCCAAAAAATGAATGAAGACTCTCTTCCGGCAAAGATTCTGATCGTTGATGACGAGCCCTATATCTGTGAGGTCCTCACCGAAATCCTGGAGGATGATAATTATCAGATCGAATCCGTCTGCAGCGGCTCCGACGCCATTGAAAAAATCCGGGCGGACATCTTCGACCTGATCCTCCTGGACATCGGCATGCCGGATATTGGGGGCATTGATGTCCTGAAACAGATTTTGAAGATCGAGCCCACTATTTCAGTAATCATGGCTACCGCCCAGCGGGATGTCGAGACCGTGGTTGAGGCGATTAAAATCGGTGCTGAAGATTATATCGTCAAACCCTTTAACGACATTGAAGTAATCAAAAATGCTGTCCGGAAAGCCTTGAAAATAAAAGCCATCAAAGATGAAAACCGCTTTCTGAAAGACCAACTCAGACAGCATACCCGTACCAGCAATATTATCGGCAATTCCAACCAGATTCAGGATGTCCTGAATATGATTCATAAAGTCGCTCCGCTGAATACATCCGTCCTGATTACCGGCGAGACCGGCACCGGTAAGGAGCTGGTTGCCCGGGCAATTCATCAATTCAGCCGGCGTTCAGAACAGAAATTCGTCAGTGTCAATTGCGGCGGTCTGCCGGAAACGCTGCTCGAATCTACCCTCTTCGGTTATGAAAAAGGGGCTTTTACGGGCGCATTTAAACAGACCAAAGGACTGTTCGAGGAAGCCGACGGCGGCACCCTTTTCCTGGATGAAATCGCCGAAACCAGCCCACCGCTGCAGGTCCGGCTGCTCCGGGTTCTCCAGGAAAAAACCTTCCAGCGGGTCGGCGGCACCGCTGCGATTCATGTGGACGTCCGCATCATCTCCGCAACCAACCGGGATTTGCAGAAAGAGGTCAAATCGAAAAATTTTCGGGAGGACCTCTTCTACCGCCTGAATGTGATTGCCATTCGGGTACCACCACTGCGAGAACGAAAAGAAGACATTCTGCTTCTGATCAAACATTTTTTAAATAAATACGCGGTAATGCATGACAGCCCCGTCAGGCAGCTTGATCCGGCGGTTTTAAATTTCCTGATAAAATACCAATGGCCGGGTAATGTCCGGGAACTGGAAAACGTGATCGAAAGAACCGTTGCACTGGCGGAAGGTGCAACAATTAAGCTGTCCGACCTGCCTGATTCACTTATCCAGGAAGACAGCGATCAAGTCACCGGACGGAAAAGTCTAAAATATTCTGCCGCCAAACAAAATTTCGAACGCAATTTTCTGCTCCGGGCTCTCCACAGAAACGCCTGGAATATATCGAAAACAGCCCGTGAAACCGGCATTCCCCGCCAGAACCTTTATCAAAAAATAAAAAAATTCAAGATTTCCCGTTAACAGACTGTAATAAATATATTACAATTCGTCAGATTCGCATATCGAGGCAAAGTGTAATATTATTTTTACACTTACCCTACATATAGTCATTTATTTATGACACTATTACTGTACCAGCTTTTAATTTAATAGCTACAACTTATTGATATACATATATATACAACTGTTGGCACTGCTTTTGACATTTTGCAGCCGGGCAATTGAAAAATAACTATTCGAAAAAAAATGCAGTCATCTTCCTCAAACTCACTTTCAAATCAATCGGACATTCAGCAACGCATTCAGTCGTTTGTGGTGATGAACCGGATTCCCAGGATTGATCTGGCGAACATGGGCTTTATTGATCCCACCGTAGTTGGTCTAATCCCGGAGGACACCGCCAGGCAATTTAACGTCCTTGCCTATGCACAGGAAAACGGGCGGCTCCTGCTGGCGATGGCGAATCCCTTTGATCTTTTGGCGAAAACGATTATTCGCCAACGGACCGGATATTCGATTGAGGTAGGCTTTGCTCCGAAGGGGCAGATTCTGGAAGAGATCGAAAAATACTATTCTCAGAAAGCCAATCTCGAAGAAAGTATGAAAGAACTGGTGGATTTCGAGGTTGATGAGGAGGACGAGGAAAACGACGAAGAGCAGCTGCGGATTCAGGCGGAAGACGCTCCGGCAATCAAGTTCGTCAATTTGTTGCTTTTGCAAGCCACCCAGGACCGCGCCAGCGACGTCCATATTGAACCTCAGGAAAAGGAGGTTAAAGTACGTTTGCGGGTTGACGGCATATTGCGTGAAATCTCCCCCCCTCCAAAACGAATGCAATCCGGGATTATTTCCCGTATCAAAATCCTGGGTGGCTTGGATATTGCCGAGCGGCGTGTCCCGCAGGACGGTCGCACCAAGATCAAAATTCTCGGGCGTCAGATTGACATCCGCATTTCCACGTTACCCACCATTTACGGCGAAAAGGTGGTCATGCGCATTCTGGACAAAGGCAGCGTTTCGCTGAATATAAACGACATCGGATTCGAACCCCGCCTGATGACCAAATTTAAAGAAGTACTCATGCAGGCGCACGGTATGATTCTGGTAACCGGACCGACCGGTTCGGGCAAAACCACCACCCTTTACTCTGCCCTGAATTATGTCAATTCACCGGAAAAAAATATCATCACCGTCGAAGACCCCGTGGAGTATCGCCTGAAAGGGATTAACCAAATTCAGGCGCGTCCGCAAGTCGGTTTGACTTTTGCCGCCGGACTGCGCTCGATTCTGCGTCAGGACCCGGATATTGTCATGGTTGGTGAAATCCGCGACCGGGAAACCGCCGAAATCGCCATCAAAGCCGCTCTGACCGGGCATCTGGTCCTCTCCACTCTGCATACCAATGACGCCATTTCCACCGTGATCAGACTAATCAACATGGGCGTAGATAAATATCTGATTTGTTCAGCGCTGTCTCTGGTTATTGCCCAGCGCCTCGCCCGGCGAATCTGTCTGCACTGCAAAACCGAACATAAGCCCGAAGAAGACATCATCCTGAGACTTCAGTCCCTGAATGTGGACACCGATTCTATCACATTTTACAAAGGCACCGGCTGCGATCATTGCGGTGGAACCGGTTACTGGGGACGATTGGCGATTTACGAATTTTTCCTGCTATATCCCGAAATCAAAGAGATGATTACTGAAAATGCTTCCGAAGAGACCCTGCGTAAAAAGGGGCAGGAACTGGGGATGGAATCCATTCTCCAGTACGGTCTGAAAAAGGTGCGCCAGGGACTGACCACCATTGACGAAATCATGAGGATTCTGTAAATGCCGGAATTTGCCTACATTGCTATGAACCCCAGCGGTCGCAAGATCAGAGGCGTTCTCGCCGCACAATCGGCAAACCAGCTGGCTTTTCAATTACAGAAAAAATCGCTGACTATGCTGACCGCGAAACCGGTCAAACAGACAGTCAAAGAGACCAAAGTCTCCCAAAATTCCTTTTTCACCTTTTCGAAACCCATCAAGTCCGAAGATATCATCGTCTTTTTCCGGCAACTCTCGACAATGGTTGACGCCGGTGTGCAACTGGTGGACAGCCTCGATATTTTACAGAACCAAAGTGAAAATCCCTCTTTTAAAAAAGTCATCGCAGCTCTCAAGCATGACCTGGAAGGCGGAGAGAATTTCTCCAGAGCCCTGTCCAAACATGAAAAGGTCTTTTCGACACTGGCGATTTCCATGGTCAAAGCCGCAGAAATCGGCGGTAATCTCGCCGGCATCCTCAATCAGCTCGCCACCTACGTCGAAGACAAGGATAAAATTGAGAAGAAAATCAAGTCCGCGGTCTCCTATCCGAAATTCATTATGATCTTCTTCCTGCTGGTAGTGGGGGCAGTGATGTTTGCGCTGGTGCCGAAATTTCAGGGTATTTTCGCCAGCTTCGGTGCAGAACTGCCCAAACCCACTCTGATTATTATTGCCATCAGTAATTTTCTGAAAAACAACATCCTTTACGAAATAATTTTCGTTGCGGCGTTCATCATCGGATTTAAAATCCTGAAAAAAAATCCCAAAGGTCGGCTCATGCTGGATACGGCGGTATTCCGGGTACCCATATTCGGAAACATGCTGAAGAAGTCGGTCATCGCCCGCTTCAGTAAAACCCTGGGCACCCTGACCCGCAATAATGTATCTCTGGTCGAGGCGCTGAGTATCGCCGCCGAGACTTCGAATAATGTCCTGATTATCCAAACCATTGATCAGGTCCGCAGCCGGATTTCCGGCGGCTCTTCGCTGGGTAAAGCCATGCAGGAGCATGTTCTTTTTCCGGAAATGATGGTCAAAATGATCGCCGTGGGCGAAGAAGCCGGTTCGCTGGAGGTCATGCTGGAAAAGGTCGCCGAATTCTATGACCGCCAGTTCAACGCCTCTGTAGACTCATTATCGTCAGTCATCGAACCGATTTTAATGATTGGTCTGGGAGTCCTTGCTCTGGTCGTTGTGATCGCGCTCTATCTGCCGATTTTTCAAATGACCGGCGCAATTCACGGATAAATGTGAAACGTATGTTAATTCCGAAAACAACATCCAAAAGGAGGAAATGTTATGAGAAAGTTAATGAATGAAGCAGGCTTCACCTTGGTAGAATTGATGATCGTGATTGTCATCGTCGGGATTCTCGCCGCCGTGGCGGTACCGATCTATCAGGGCAACATCGCCAAAGCCAAAATGACCGAATGCGATTCGGCATTGGGAACTATTCGAACCGCTGAGAGAGTATATTTTGCAGAAAATAGTCATTACACAAAATCTCTTACTAATCTTGGTTTTACTGCAACTGAATTGGATGGAAAATATTTTAACCAATCAGATTATACGATTTCCTACAATGATTCCACCGCTGATTTTAAAATTACCTGTGAAAATACTGAAATTCCCGGTGGAACTCGTACATTAGATCATACTGGTACATTTGGTCCTTGATAATTAGTTAACCATATACGGGGAGGGATATCGCTCCCTCCCCGTTACTCAGACAGGTAATATATGAAATCCAGCATGTCCCAGATCATTCATGACGAAAGCGGCACGACGCTGGTGGAGGTGCTGATTGCCATTGTTATCATGACAATTCTCCTGGTGGGCGGTTTGCAGTTCGTTACCGTCGGGCGGGAAGCCGTCACGGTGGAGCGCTACCACCGGCTCGCCCTGCTGATTGCCGAGAGCCGGTTGGAAGAAGCCCGCTATTATGCCTACAGTTCGCTTGCCGGCAGTCTCGCCGAGACAAACACGCCGGTGACTCTGGGGAATATTGCGGGTACGCGCACCACCGTTGTTGAGCACATTGACGATGATTTCGACGGCACCGGCGGCGGCGATGCCGACGGCAACACCGTGGATTACAAAAAAATCACCGTCACTGTGAACTGGGCATCGCGGCACTCGGTGAGCCTCGAAACCTATGTGAGCGAGCATTACTATGCCGTATCACCGTAAGCAGAGACTGGCTATCGCCAACGGTTTTACACTGGTGGAGCTGAGCATCACCATCGTCATTACCTCGATTGTTTTGCTCTCCGCCGCCAGTCTGGTGGTGGTCTCCAACGAGCAGTTCTTTCAATCACAGCAGGAAGTCGGGACCATCCGGGATCACAACCTGATAGCCGGGATTTTAACCAACCGGATCAAAGAGGGGCTGGGTCGTTATTCCCGCATTTATTCGGACTCCACAAAAACAACTGTCAGCACTTCGGGTCCCTGTCTCTGCGTCATGTATACCGACTCCACGGCGATCACCTTTTACCGGGATAACAACGATTTCGTCATGAGCGGCGGAAACGGGCAGCAGCGGATCGTATCCGGCATTGTCAGTAATCTGCTGTTTACGGAGCAGTACGCTGCCGATTCCAGCAAATTCATCCAGGTTGCCCTCAGCACCACCCGCAACGGTAGTACTATAAGCACAAATCATATCTATTCATTCAGGAATTAAACCATGTACGCGGTCACCATAATTATACTTTTTTCACTGGGCGCGGTATTCGGCAGTTTTTTAAATGTTCTGATCCACCGCTTACCGTTAAAACAGTCAATCCTGTTTCCGGCGTCCCACTGTCCCGCCTGCCGTAAACCGCTGCGGGCGGTGGACAATATCCCGATTCTGAGTTTTATCCTGCTCGGCGGGCGCTGCCGGTATTGTCGCTATCCGATTCCCTATCGCTATATCATTGTGGAAATTATCAACGCCCTGCTCTGGGTCGCCCTCTACAATCAATTCGGTATCAGTCCGGAATTCGTTCTTTATACCGTCCTGTTTTCAATCCTGATTGTCTGCGCCTATACCGATCTGGATCACTATCGCATTTTGAATTCCGTGGTTTTTGCCGGATTTCTGATCGCTCTGTTTTTAATAATTCTGCTGGATTCGAAACATCTGAAAAGTTCGGTTGCCGGTATGCTGGTCGGCGCACTGTTCATGCTGTTCTGGGCGGCGGTAGGCAAGTTGCTTTTCAACAAGACCGCCCTGGGAATGGGCGACATCAAGTTGACCGCTCTGATCGGCTTATTCACGGGACCTCAGAATATACTGTTGATCATGTTGCTGGCTTTTCTGCTGGCATCATTTATCGGCATCACCAGTGCCTTAATCAACCGGCGGCTGAAAGATCAGCGGTTGCCGCTGGCGCCCTTTATTGCGGTCGCCAGTATTATCATCACCCTCTATGGTAATCAGCTGATTCAAAGATACCTGGAACTTTTATCATGATAAAAAACCAGTGTCAGTATCTGATCAAATCCGAAGCCGGCAGCGCCCTCGCATCCGTCCTGATTTTCTTTTTAATCACCACCATCATCGGCATGAGCCTGTTGTCAATGGCATCCCAGGAGATCACTTTCAGTCGGCAGACCATCCAGAAAATCCAGTCTCAGTATTACGCTGAAAGCGGGCTGAGTATCGCCATCTGGCGCATGAATCAGGGCGCCGATCACTTAGCCGCCTTCTCCACCGGGTTTACTACTGTTGAAATAGACACCAATAATTCCACCCTGACCGCCACCGGCACCGCCGGCAGTCAAACCGCCACCATCGCCTGGCAATTCTACGCTGATCACCCCTTTAATCACATTCTCTCCTACAGCACCTCGCTGGACACCAGTAATTTTACCATCACTTCAATGGGCGTCCATGATATTACCCAATTCTCCGAATTGCCCACGGTGGACCTGAACTATTATTACAGCATTGCCGATTCCATTTACTCCGGTGATCAGAAATTTAATTCGAAACTGGATCCGGGAATTCACTACGTTGTCGGTCATGTGGACGCCGGCAACGGCACCTATCTGGACGGCACCCTGATCGCCACTGATGGCATCAAATTCACCGGCCACGTGACCGTCAACGCCCAGATGATCCCGGATACAAATATCTATTATCCGGCTCTGGTTGCCACCGATACCACCATCGCCGAAAATGATGAAATCCTGGGTAATCCCAATCTCAATGTCAACGGCGCGATTTATTCCACCGGGTACGTCAGTTTTATGGGCGAAATGCTGACCGGTCCAATTATCGCCCCGAATATCGAGCTGAAAGCCGGGGTCGTCGTTGATGACCTGGGCAATCCGCAATATTACACCACACCGCCCGGCTTCAGCACTTCCGAAGAAAAAGACTTCGATAAATTTTTTAAGCACGGCACCTGGACACGGGTGAATTGACGATGATTTTCGGAGAAGCACTATCGGTGGGTCTGGATATTGGCAGCAATGCAATTAAAATTGCCGGGATTCGCCGCCAACGCGTTCCGAAAATCGAATTTCTGCGCCACTTCGATTTTTTTTTATCACGCAAAGTCAAACAACTTGAAGATTTAACCGACACCATCATCGTCCAGGTTCTGCGGGATCTGATCAAGAGCATACCCTTCAGTATCCACAGGGTTCACTCCACCCTGTCAGCAGCCGAAACAGAGGTTCGCACTCTCGAAATACCCGTTATCAGTCATGATGAAATCAAACCGGCGCTGCGTTGGAATCTATCCAGTATGATCACGACGCCTGTGGAGAGCGTGGAGTACGATTATCACGTGCTGAACCGGCATAAATCCAATAATATGATGGACGTAATCGTCGGGCTGGCGCCCCAGGAAAGTCTGAGCAATCACCTGGAAATACTCAGTCGGACCAAACTGGAACCTATCAGCGTAGATATTGATTCACTGGCGGTCTATAACTGCTTTATATCGCTTTATCAATTTCAGAATGATGATCCGGTTATCCTGCTGAATATCGGTGCGGAGAAGACCAGCCTAATCATCTGCCATCCGCAGCAGGACCCGCTGATCGCCTCCTATCCAATCGGTGGCAACCAGCTGACCCGGCAGATCGAAGCACATCTGCATATCTCCTTCTGCGATGCCGATGAGGAAAAATCCAAACTGAACGATACGGCTAAGTCGGATATCAATGACTCGCCCTATTTCACAAATCAAAAAAGCCGGGAACTGGTTCTCCAGTTTACCGATTCACTTTACGAGATCATCAATCAGAATAATATTTATTATCAAATTCAGTACGGAACAGAATCGGCGGAGAAAATTTTCCTGACCGGCGGCGGTGCGAATCTGCATCAACTGGATTTTTTTCTGGCACAAAAATCCAAGATACCGGTTTTTCGCTGGAATCCATTGGCGAGTGATGGAATTAATTTTCCATCCGGCGACATGAGCACTCTCGCCAGCGGTCTGTTCTACACCACCGCAATCGGACTGGCATTGAGAGAATAAGATGCAACCCATTACCATCAACCTGCTCGGCAATGCCAAACTGCTGAAAAAGCAGAAGCGGATCAAGTTCTTTTTCTCCTCCACCTATATCTTTCTCTGGCTCTTCTCTGCCTTTACACTCTATCATATTTATCGTACAAATCTCTATATATCATCCATTTATCTGAAAGAGATTCATAAAATCAAAACGGAAATAAACCGCCAGAGCCCCGTATTTGAACGCATCCGAATCTTGAATCAGCAAAACCGGCAGATTATCAATGAGCGGGATGAATATCAGCAGACGCTTCACCGACCTTCCCTCTGGCTGTCAAAAATGCTACTGCTTTCCGAATTGACTCCCCCTGATATTCGCCTGAATAAACTCCAGGTCCGGACCTACAACTCCGGTAAGAAAAAAAACGAATTAATCCATATCAGGGGAATCACCAATATCAATTCCGGGAATCCCAACAACGACCTGCTGAATACATATAAACAGTCTCTGGAAAATAATTCTGATTTTATGGTCTGTCTCGAAAAAGTTTCTATTCTGGAAACCCGCATTGAAACCAATAACAACAAACCGGTTATGGCGTTTACCATGAGCATTTATTAAATATGAACAGCTATCTCACCAACAATTCAACTCTTTTTCGTGACATGTTCAAACCGGCTTGGCTGATCATTGCCATTTTTCTGTACACCTCAACGATCGTTCTGAGCAACTATATATTTATCAAGCCCCAGCTGAAACAGTATGAAATCCTGGACGAAAAGAAGAGTCGCGTCGAAGCAATCTACCACCAGATAGACCTAACCGATGTCCACGAAAAAATTGAAATTCTGGAAAGTCAGCTGCAAACCCACCGGAATCAGCAGCAGCTTTTCGCTGAAAAAATTCTGGACCGGCAGGACCTCCCACTGGTCCTGGGCGAGTTGAACCATATCGTGGAAGCCTCAAAATTGACCCTGAATTATATAGACCCTCTGCCGCCTTCTGCCAAAATACTGAAAAAGTATCAAAAACTGCCTATCTCTTTACGATTGAACGGAAAATACTCCTATTTTTTGGAATTTCTCAAAAGGCTCGAGGATGCCAGTTACTGGCTGCTAGTGGATAATTATGATATCAATCCGTCAAAAAACATCGGTGAATATACCTTTGCATTAACCATCTATACGATTATCAGATGAAATGAATTCAACAAAAAGAAATATGCTGATCCTGATTGTACTGCTTCTGTTAATCGCGGTTCTGGTCATTACGCAGCTGAACCGCAGTTCCAAAGTAGACCGCCGGTACACCATTGATGCCAATTTGCAAAATCTGGATGAGGAAATCGTCCTCATCGAACAGGTGAGTCGTGAAGTTCTGACACACCTACAGATTGACACCAACGCCGTTAAAAATCCGCTCCCTGCTCCCCCACAGAGACTGCCAAAATCCCTGCGCGACCCTTTTATTTTTCCCGGCGAATTGGTCGCAGCCCAAAAAGCATCAGTCGCAAAAAAGAGAACAACTCCCGCTACTGCCCCAAAAACCGCAAAAAAACCGCCAGAACCGAAACGGGAAATCAGATTAGCCGGCATCATCTATGACAAATCCAATCCTATGGCGATTATTAATGGCAACATCTACCGGACTGCCGATAAAATTGATGAATTTACGATCGAGACAATCAACGAAAAGGGCGTTTTATTGGTCTCTTCAAAAGAACGTCTGTTTCTGGAAGCCCCGATAATCGAGTAACCCAATTAAATAATGAAATGGAATTAAAAATGAATCCACGCAATCTTCTGAAATACGGTCTCCTTAGCACTGTTTTAATCGTAAATGCTTTCGCACAGGTCAAATTGCCATCGGAATCGAAAATTTCCATGAATGTCAAGGACGCCTCGATTTATAACGTATTGAAAATTCTGGAATCGAAAACCGGTCTGAAATTTGTCGTTGACCCGGCGATTCAGGATCGGCGCATGACGGTCAATCTGGAAGATGTCTATCCCGATGAAGCCATCTCGGTCATTATGGAATCCAACGACCTGGGTTTCCGACGGGTGGAAGGCGTTGATGTTTATATCGTCAGCGACAAGCATCGCATCATGCGGGAAACCAAAATCCGGCGTTATCCCTGCCACTTTTCCGACGCACTCCGAATGCAGAAAATGCTGGTCAATATCCTGACTCCCGGCGTCGGTGCCGTCATTGCCGACGAACGTACCAACACCCTCATCATCCGTGACAATCCCGAAGTGCTGGAACTTCTGGAAGTTCTACTGGAAGAGCTGGATAAACCGACTCCGCAAATCTATATCGAAGCCGCCATCGCCGAAATCGCGCTGACGAAAAACAATGAAACCGGTGTTGAATGGCTCTGGAAAGACCCCAATCTTGCTAGCCCAGCCGATGCCGTAGGCACCCGCTTTGACCTGCGCCGCACCTCCAGCGCCACGTCAGGAACCGGTGGGAGTCAGGGGCAACAATACCTCGACGGCGAAGGCAACCTCTGGGGACCCGGTCTGCCCATCGGGCAGGGGCTCGGCATCGGCATTCTGAACACCCATATTGACGTCGTCATCCACGCCATCCAGACCAATTACGATCTCAACATTCTCTCAAAGCCATATCTGGTGACTCTGGATAATGAAGAAGCAATTATCGAAGTCGGCGACCAGATCCCCTACAAAGTCCTGAATCAGTACGGCATCACATCCTATGAATTCAAATCAGCCTCGGTCAAACTCTCCGTCCGACCGCATGTCAATAATGATAATACCATCACTATCAACATCAGACCAAACGCCGATTTCCAGAACGGTCAGACCTCTGACGGTATTCCCATCATTGCCACCCGTAAAGCCGATACCCGCATTACTGTCCAAAACGGAAAAACCGTTGTCATCGGCGGACTGATGCGGGAATCAATTACCGAAACAACCAGCAAAGTGCCCATTCTGGGGTCCATCCCGCTGCTCGGACGTCTGTTTCGCAGCAATATCAAGGCATCCACAAAAACCGAATTAATCGTCTTTTTAACGCCGAAAATCATTACTCCCAATATTACCGATACCGAGTTAAAACCGGCTGACCGTCTTTCCGACGATGCCCTGAAAAAACTGGAAAAGTTTGAAACACTAACCCAATAAATTGATGAGGGATATTACAATGGAGATAAAAAACAGCATGAAAATTTTGGTCGTTGATGATGATCCCGAAATTCTCGAATGTTTCAAATCTATCTTCAAAGGGTCCGGAGCTCAGCTGTTTCTTTCCAACAGCGCTGTTTCGGCGATCGAAGAGTTGAAGCGACAGAGCTACAACATCGTCTTCATTGATCTATATATGCCCGTTATCAACGGGATGGAAACCCTGATGCGAATGAAGGAAATCTGTCCGGATATCATCGCCATCATGATTTCCGGTTTCCGTAATCCCCAGATTCTTGAAGCCGCCAAGCGCAGCGGCGCCGCAAACTACCTTTTCAAACCGCTGGACGTCAAAGAAATACTCTTAAGTACGATTGTGCCCATAAAAACCAACTGATTGCGCAATAAAGGAGAAATTGATATGTCGAAACCCAAAACTTTAAATGTCATCGTAATTGATGACGACCCCGAAATGCTGGTCTCCTTTCAGACTATTTTTGAAAATACCGGATTCAACCTGGTAACGGCTAACAGCGGGTTAAAGGCTCTTGAAATTGCCCGTAAACAGGAATTTCACATCGCCTTTATTGATCTCTTTATGCCGGAAATTGACGGCTTGGATACTCTCAAAGAGATGAAAAAACTGAATCCCGAGCTGATTGCCGTGATGATTTCCGGGTTCCGCAACGAGGATATGCTGGAAAAAGCCCTGAAAGCCGGCGCTTATGATTATCTCTATAAACCGCTGGATGTTCAGGACATTTTCGGGATCACCCTGAAACTGGCGCAGCGTCTCGGCATTAACAACGATCTCGAGCTGCTGTTCAGCTAGATTCCTCGCCGTCTGTTCCTGCCAACTATCTCCGGGTGACTGTTTTCGGTTCTTATCAAGCATAAACCATACAACCTTTTCATATTTATGATTGAAAATCCGCTTCGGGATTCCGAAATTGCAGTTGCATCTGTCATAGAGGAGATCAAATATGAAGAGATGGAAAAAACGGACACTGGGGGCACTCGGCGTGCTCCTTTTGCTGCTGATCATCGCCTTTACCTATGTTATTACAACCATCGGACCCGTAGCGACCGGCTACACGGCGAAAATGGTTGCCTCAGGCGTTTTCGTCATGGGTCAAACTCCGACAGAAGCCTGGCGTGATTTTCCGGATAATCCGATTAAAAGCCTGCTGAAATTCAAAATCAACGACGAACAGAAAATCGTCACCGCCTCGTTGGCGGGTTTTGCAAAGCGCAAAGCCTTTTTCCGGGAAGGTTATGGCGTCACTCTGATTCCCCGCAAAGGCAAATTAACCCCCCTGCCGGAAATTCCCGCTCCGCCCAAACCGGAGAATGCCACAGCACTTCCCTGGCCTGTTGGTGAGCATGTCGATCTCCATGCCATTCCGAATGAAATCAATCCCGCCCTGCTGCAACGAGCCGTGGAAAATGCCTTCACCGAAACAGACCCGGACAATCCCAAACGCACCCGCGCAGTAGTGATTGTTTATCGGGGACGCATCATCGCCGAGCGCTATGCGCCCGGTTACGACCGGCACACCAAATTTCTGGGCTGGTCCATGACTAAAAGCGTCATCAATACCCTGATCGGCATCCTGGTACAGCAGAAAAATCTCGACATCTACGAGCCCGCTTTCGTGCCAGAATGGCAGGAACCGGGCGATCCGCGACAGGCGATTACTGTTGATCAACTTCTCCGTATGAGCAGTGGTTTGCACTTCGTCGAGGAGTACGAACTCCAGTACGGCGTCACCAAAATGCTCTACGATACCTGCAATATGGCTGCTTTTGCCGCCAGTGAAAAATTAATCGCCGAACCCGACAACGTCTGGTACTATTCCAGCGGAACCGCCAACATCTTGTCGCGTCTGATTCTCCACCATCTGGACAACTCACTTGAAAAATATCATCGCTTTTACCGGGAGAAACTCTTTCAGCCGCTGAATATGCGCAGCGTGCTCTTTGAGCCCGACGCCACCGGCGTGCTGGTGGGTTCATCCTTTATGTTTGCCACTGCCCGGGATTGGGCACGTTTCGGACAATTGTACTTACAGGACGGTGTTTGGAACGGAGAGCGGATTCTACCGGAAGGCTGGGTGGCGTACAGCGTCACACCGACGCCAAAAGCGCCCCAGGGCAAATACGGCGCTCATTTCTGGCTCAACGCCGGTCAGCCCCGCCATTCGGATAACCGGGAATATCCCAATCTTCCCGACGATCTCTTTTATGCCAATGGTCACGACGGGCAGCGGGTGATCATCATTCCATCTTACGATCTGGTGATTGTCCGGCTCGGACTGTCCCGCAATCGCAATGCCTGGGACCTGGACGAATTGGTCGCCGATGTGCTGAAAGCCATTCGGAAAAAGTGAATTCAAACCGAGATTGAGTCATGCCGGCTAATTTACCCCCAGAATACTTCGCCGCCGAAGAAAAGTTCAGGTCTGCCGAATCTACATCGGCGAAAATTCACTGCCTGGAAGAATTGATCAGCACCGTTCCCAAGCATAAAGGCACCGACCATCTGCGGGCGGAATTACGCCGCAAATTGTCCCGCCTGAAGTCTGAACAGCACAAGAAAAAAAATGTCGGTCGCCACGAATCCGATTTTCAGATCGAAAAAGAGGGCTCGGGACGAATCGTGGTAACCGGACCGACCAACGTAGGTAAATCATCGCTGGTGGCACAGCTGACCCGCGCCACTCCCAAAATTTCGGATTCTCCCTATACCACCTGGAATCCGCTGCCCGGCATGCTGAATGTCCAGAATGTTCAGCTCCAACTGATTGACACGCCTCCGCTGAATCCGGACTTTTCACAGCCGGAACTGTTTGACCTGATCCGTACCGCCGACCTCATTCTGCTCATGCTGGACATTCAGGACTTCCCGATTCAGCAACTGGCCGATTCGATAGCGTTGCTGACGAAGCACCATATCACTCCCGAATTTCTAAAAAATCAGCCTGAAAATTCTAATGCCTCCCTCTCTATCCCGACATTGATTGTTGTCAATAAAGTTGATAACCGGTCTTTTATGGATGATTTCAATGCCTTTTGTGAACTCGAGGATATAGAGTTGCCGGTTCTGCCGATTTCGGTTCTGTCACAAAACAATCTGGATTTTTTGGGCAGTCGCTGCCTGGAAATGATGCGTCTGATTCGCATCTTCTCCAAACCGCCGGGCAAAGAACCAGACCTGACGCAACCCTATGTGTTGAAGAGCGGCGCAACGGTGACCGATTTCGCCGGCAAGGTACATCGCGACTTTGTGCAAAATTTGAAAACTGCGCGGGTCTGGGGCAGCGGTGTCTATGACGGGCAGATGGTCGGTCGGGACCATCTGTTGAACGACGGTGATATCGTCGAATTGCACATCTGAATTCCATTATTCGCCCCCAACCTTCGGAAGGTTCTGTCGGTTATGGTTATCCTATCTTATCTACAGTTTTATTATAGAACCTGCCGAAGGTTGGCGGGGAGATTAATCCACAAATAAATCCGTTGAAAATGAGTGCCGGTTTCCTTAACATCAGACCAGAATGTCTGATGATAAAATAAAAAATCTGGAATTCACTTATCTAAGCATTCAAAATTTCAGGAGTAAATAGCGTGAAACACCTTCGTTTTCAGTTTGTCTTACTGCTTGTTTTAATATCGGTGATACAGTGCCGCAAAAGCCTTGATTCCGAAGTAAAAGATTGCGATACCATCTTCCAGATTTCGGTGCTTGATGCGCTGATGGCGGGTGTTTATGACGGCGAGATGACTTGTGGCGAACTAAAAACCCATGGCGATTTCGGGTTGGGGACCTTTAACGCGCTGGATGGTGAAATGGTTACCCTGAATGACACTGTCTATCAGGTCCGCGCGGACGGTAGTGTTCAGGTCATCGCGAATAACCAAAAGACACCCTTTGCAGTGGTCACTTTTTTTAATCCCGATACGATTATCCAGATTGACGGGACTTTCGATCAGATCCAGATTGAAAACCGGATTAATGGTTGTCTGGTCAGCCCGAATATACCGGCGGCGCTAAGAATCAGCGGTCAATTTTCTGCAGTCCGCACCCGCAGCGTCCCGGCGCAGGTTCGACCCTATCCCCGATTGCCTGAGGTTCTGAAAACCCAGCCGGAATTTAGGTTGGAAAATGTGCACGGAACGATTGTCGGTTTTCGTCTGCCGGCGTATCTGAAAAACATCAACGCTCCGTATTATCATTTTCACTTCATTACCGATGATAAATCAGCCGGCGGTCATCTGTTGAGTTTCAAGGGATATGACCTGCAAATCGAGATTGATTATAAAAACCATTTGGAAATCCAATTACCTCATGATCAGGATTTTCGTAATGTAGATTTCGAGAAAGATGCCGGCACCGATCATTAATAATTTCATCACGCTATTCAACCGGTTAGCCTGGAAGCTGGCGCTCTTCACCGGGCTGCTCGTTATTCTGATCGTGCTGGCACTGTCGCTGCCGGTCTACTGGCTGACCCGCAATACCCTGGAAGATCAGCTGGCTGATCATCTGGCGGTCAACATTAGCAACTTTACCGAAACACTGGATCAAGAGCTCCTTGATATCGTCTTGCGCTATCCCGGGCTGCAAACCATGCGGGACTCACTGAACCGCTTTCTGACCCAAAGTCTGCCCCGTTACCCGGTCAGCGCTATTTACATTCTTGACGAGCAAAATGTCCTCCGGCTGGCAGTGGGCAACCGTGACAACGCCATTCAATCTGTACTTATCCATGAATTGGAAATCAATAAAGCCCGCCGCAGCGGAATCGGTTTTGCACCGCTCTACAAAGACAATTCGGGGAAAAGTATAAAGTCGGTTTATAAATCCATCAACACAAAAAATTGCACCGGGCTTATCATCGGCATGGATGCCGACGCCAAATTTTTAAAATACACCGAACAGTTGCGGCGCCGGATCGTGGTAATTGGGATATTCGTGCTGGCGGTTTCGGTTATTGTCGTCCTGATTCTTTCGCAGACGCTGACCAAACCGCTGCGTGATCTGACAGAATTCGCCCGCAAAATCGGTCGCGGACGTGCCGATCCGGCGATTCTGCGCGCCCGGCAGGACGAAATCGGTTTTCTCGGTAAGACGATGCTGGATATGCAGCGGAAAATTGCCCGACGGGAGAACGAAAATAAAGAGCTGATCGCCTCTGTCGCCCACGAAATCCGCAATCCCCTCGCCGGCATGCAGGTCAATACCGAACTGCTCATAGAAGCGACCAAAACCGATCAGGAGCTCCATTCCTACTCCAAAGCCGTTGCTGCTGAAATCGAAAATCTCAGCACCATCGTCGAAAATTTCCTCGCCTATGCCCGCCCGCTAAACGCCACACTGGAGCGGCATTCGGTGCACAGCCTGATCGAAGAAAGCGTCGCGGCATTACATCGCGAGTTCCCCGATCACAAGGTTCTGATCCACGGCGAGGCAACGGTCTGCGTGCACCCCCAGAAAATCAGGCATGTCATCTTTAATTTGCTAAAAAATGCCTGCGAAGCGACTACGATTTCCCGCCCGATCGAAGTAAGGGTCAGCACCCAGGCTGATCTTGTCACAATTGCCATCGAAAACAGGGGTGAACCGATTCCGGAAGCCCGACAGTCTCAGATTTTTGAGGCTTTTTACAGCACCAAGGCAACCGGCGTCGGGCTGGGTCTCTCCATTGCCAAATCCATCGTGGAACAGCACGGCGGAATAATCCGGCTGAGTCGCTCGGATACCCGTGGCACGGAGTTTGTCATTGAATTACCAGCAGGTTGATATGAGTATGAATCGCAAACAGTATCGAATTCTCGTTGTAGAAGACAGCGCCTCGTTAAGAGACGGTATCGTCGCGACACTGCGCAAAGAGGGTTACACCGTGGGCGCAGCTGACGACGGACAGACAGGGCTCAAAAAGGCACAGTCCGAGCCGTGGAATCTAATAATCACCGACATCAAGATGCCGAGACTCGACGGTATCCAGCTCTTTAAAACGATTAAAGCCAAATTCCCGGAGATAGACGTCATTATCATCACCGCCTATGCCACCGTAGATATCGCTGTAGATGCCATTAAACACGGCGCCGAAGATTTCATCACCAAGCCCTTCCCTCTGGCGGAACTGCGCAGCAAGGTGAACGAACTCTACAATCGTTGGCAAAGTCAACAGCAAGCCGCACTTAAACCGACCGACGGTAAACAGCTCATCGGCAATTCCAGGGCGATTCAACAAATCCGCAGCCTGATTCAGAAGGTTGCCGACTCCACCAGCCCGGTCCTGATCACCGGTGACAGCGGCACGGGCAAAGAGCTCATCGCCCACGCCATTCACGATTCCGGTCAGCGTCAAAACCAGCCCTTTATCGCTGTCAACTGCGGTGCCCTCACAGAATCCCTGCTGGAGAGTGAACTCTTCGGACATGAGAAAGGCGCTTTTACCGGAGCCGTCCGCACCCATACCGGTAAGCTGGAACAGGCTTCCGGCGGAACCCTCTTTCTTGATGAAATCGGCGATATGCCGATGTCATTACAGATCAAACTGCTGCGTGCCCTGCAGACCAAACAATTTCAGAGGGTCGGTGGCGAAAAGTACATTCACAGCGATTTCCGTCTGATCTCCGCGACCAACCAGAACCTCGAAGAATCCGTCAAAGAGCAGACCTTTCGCTCCGACCTTTATTACCGCATCAACGTCATCCCAATTCATGTGCCACCGCTGTCAAAACGTCCGGAGGATATTCCCCTGCTAATTGATCATATTCTGCGGCAGCGCGCCAAAAAACTGAATCGCAGCATGCCCAGGATTCAGACCAGCGTCCTGCGCAAACTGCAAGCCTACTCCTGGCCCGGCAATGTCCGGGAACTGGAAAATTTTATCGAGCGTGCCCTGGTATTTATCGAGGATAATATTTTCACCGAAGAACTCTTTTCCTTTGATAAAAAGCCGGAAAATCAAGCCGCTGATCAACCACTCCCAAACCGGGATATGGCTGAATATATCAGTAAAATCGAACGGGAAATGATCATTAGCGCTCTGAAAGAAAATCACGGCGTGAAGCAGCGCGCCGCCGACCAGCTGAACATCAAGCCCGGAACGCTTTATTACAAAATGGAAAAATACGGCATCGAGGAACACGAATATGAAACGTAGACTCCAATTTATCTCGATTTTTATCTTTCTCGCTTTCGCGCTGAATCTGACGGCTGCCGACAACATTCTGAAAGAGCAACAGCAGGCGCTGGCGGACCTTCTGCAGGCAATCAAAACTACCGCGGAGCGGATCAGTATTCAGGATAGCGCCATTCATAAAATAGACCGAAAAATTGCACAACTGGAGCAATTGGAAAATCCCGGCTGGCTGGAACGTCGCCGCATCGTCAAACTCACCGAGGAAAAGGCAGCCCTGAATTCCCGACGGCTCCGCTCTTTTGATCAACTGCTGGATCAGCAAAATCGGGCACGTAACCTGTCCACCGCATTGCTGACGGAAGCAACGCAGTCAATTGACTCCTTAATCGAAACCATTAACGCTGCCGAACCTGGTCAACAGCGTCAGACAAATCTGGCATCCTTAATACAAGTCATCGAAATCCGCAACTGGATCATCACCACCAGACCATCCTATGCCCGTCTGGAAAACGAAGTGGTTTCGCCAAAATTAGACCTCCGGGAATTCCTCTCGCTTACCTCAGCAAATCCGGGTATTAAGACCGACCTGATCAAACTGCTGGATGATAAAATTGGCGAATTGACCCTGATGATCAAATCTGCCAGAGAGGAGGAAATCCTGCGCCAGCAGCTGGAGCAGTTCAGTTATGAAATGGCGTCCATCAGCGGCGAAATCGGTGAGCAGACGCTGCAACCACAACAGGTCAGCTACTCCAAAGATATTGATGCAACCACCGGTTGGAATTATTCCGGCGAAAGCCGGATAAGTCCGGATTTTACAAACTGGGTACTCACCACCCAGACCGATCAGCTCTCCTCCCTGACCACTTACGATTACCTTCCGATCGTCAAGTCGCTGGACCCGGCGGAATTGTCCGATTATATTTTTACCTTAGACTCGCTGCGGAATTATTATATCAGCGAAAAACAGAAATTTTTGACCCCTTAAAAAATACAGCGGTTTCCAAAACAGGATAGAATGATTTATCTGCATCAAAATTCCGGGTTTCTGCGGATTATTTGCATCACGCCAATTCTGATGATGCTGACCCTCTTTCTATCGGCGCGGACGACCTCCGGCTCCGCACTGTATGTCAAAAATGAATTTCTGATTGAATCGAATATTTTCGAAGATTCTACGAAGACTCAGGCGCTGGGCAGTCAATTATGGTTTGGATTATCCCATCATTATCTTTCCAACCGACAGACCCTCAGCCTGAAGCTCGTCTCCAATCTAGCTTATTACAACCAGCACCCCACCGAAAACAAATCGGTGAACATGTTGACCATTCAATATCGCTATTCCTTTTTACATAAATTATCTTTTCAGACGGCGTTGGATATTTACAACAAACAGTGGTATCAAAACAATAACGGATACACCAGCAACCGGTGTAATTCCGGATTTGCTTACGTCGGGCAGAAAAATACTCTTTTCATCGGTGGCGAGTATCAATATCACCGCTTTCCTCATTTCAAATATTTCACTTCCGATTACAGCGGTCTCTTTGTCCACTTTCAGCATAGACTATCAGAAAAGTCTTTTCTCGCACTGAAATCTTCCTGGCATTCCATCCGCTATGCAGATCGCGTCATTGCCTATACGCCCGGTGCCGATTCGCTCAACCTGCCTTTTCAAAAAGATGAAATGATCACCTATCAAATCGGCATCGAAAAGCGTAAAAACCCGATATTGGGATTGCAGCTCCGCTACATGATCAATCGTTCCAACAGCCCGGGCTCCTCTTTTCAGGCGGGTGCCTGCCGCTTTTTTACGTCTCAGAAAATTATAGGAATTTATACTCACCTGATCGTTGATCTGCAACTAAAAAAATACACGGAAAACCTCGACCGGGTGGTCATTCTTTCCAATCCTGACCCGGAGCAAAACATCCAGAATCAAATTCTGCTGGGTTGGGACAAGCCGCTGAATAAACACTTTTCAATTCAGGGCAAAATAGCCTACATCCACAACGAGACAGTCTACAGCCGAATATTTTACGATAAATGTTTCGCCGCCATCGGGCTCATGTACACACTCCATTAATCCCGCAAAACCTCAAAATTTTGAGGCAATCCTCAAATATTTAAGGATTTTCTACATTTTACCCCCTGTTTCTCATCTCGGAAAAACTGGAACGATATTTGTCACTTTAGAGATGTCGGGTAAAAGGTGGAGGCATTCATGGAAACTCAAAAATTAATCAAATTTTCAACGATACTGTTGCTGACTCTGGTGGTCTCAACGGCACAGGAGCTGATTTGTAGCAGCTGCAAACAGGTAAACGATATCAGCGGCAAGTTCTGCAGCAATTGCGGCGAACCGCTGGAGGATGAGTATAATGCCTGGAAAATTGAGCACAACGAACGACAAATTTACGACCACAAATTCATTACCGGACGTGTTGATCCACCCCGGCTGTTTACGATTCCCACCGCCGGAGTTCTCGGCTCAAAAGACATCAGCCTGATGGGCGGTGGAGCTTTCGGTGTAGCCGTTCAGCAGTCCTTCCTCGGTACGATCGGTATGGGGCTGGGAAATATCGCCGAAGTGGAATTCAGTACTGTCGGGCTGATTAACAATATCTCCCACGGTTCACCCTCCGTTTCGACATCCGCATTCAAAATCCAGATCATCCCGGAAAACCTTTTCGGCTGGCGCTTCTCTCCCCAATTGGCTGTTGCCATTCGCAGCTCTGCCGACTGGAAAGGGGTTACGAGCGATTCCAAGGCGCTGAGCGCCAACAGCGACTTTTATATCTACAACGAGTTTACCCAGCGTAAAGAATGTGCCCTGAATGCGATCGGTTACAGCACCCGTTTCACTGTCATGTACGGCGTGGCGACCCTGCCGCTGGGACCGCTGCGGATTCATAGCGGTCTGACGCTGACCGACATCCGCATTAAGGATATGACCGTGGATTACGTCTGGTTGGAGGATAACAACGCTCCGAAAGAAAAGCAGAAAAACCTGATCGGTGGATTCGCCGGATTCGAAATCGAATACAATCCCCAGACCAAACTGATGGTGGAAGTAAAGACCGATTCCAAACACGAATACAACCTGGAAACAAAAGAGATCGAACTATCCCACACCTATGTCGCCATCGGCGGTGTCAGGTTTTTCTTCACCAAATGGCTCTCCATTGACACCGGCGTTCTCTATCAGAGCAATTATACCGGGATTGCCGATTCCCAGATCAAACTGGGACTGAATCTTTTCCTGCCCACCGGCAGTCTGCCGGATTACATTAAATCAGCCGTTAAACCAAAACATCAGGAGTCCTGACCATGCGTAAATTAATTCTTATGTTTTCATTAACCGTTGTTTTCAGCTGCATCGCCTGTTCGAATATCTTCAACAATCACGACGACAAAGCAAAAAACCTTCGCGATTTGACTCCCTCCGAAATGCTACTTAAAGAATCGAGCAATGAATTCGGGCTAACGCTTTTTCAGCAAATCGCCGAAACCGAAACGGATCAAAATCTCTTCATTTCACCGCTCAGCGTCTCCCTGGCACTGGGAATGACTGTTAACGGTTCAGCCGGTACGACCCTGAGTGCCATGCAGACGACCCTCGGATTCGACGACTTGACCCGACAGGATGTTAACAAATCCTACCAAAGTCTGATGGCACTGTTAACCGGCATTGACTCGAAAGTGATTTTCGAAATCGCCAACTCCATCTGGTGTCGGGCAGGATTCGCAGTGCAGGACTCTTTTATCAATACGAACGAATATTATTTCGATGCCCTGGTGCGGAGTCTGGATTTCGGTCGCTCCGACGCCGCCGATATTATCAACACCTGGGTCAGGGAGAATACAAAGAATAAAATCGAGAAAATCGTTAACGCACCGATACCTGCTGATCTGGTAATGTTTCTGATCAATGCTATCTATTTCAAGGGCAGCTGGACTTACGAATTCGATCCGGAACAGACCGAGACCGCCCCATTTTATCAGACCAGTGAAAAAACCAGTGACTGTCAGCTGATGACCTATCAGTGCGAACTGCCCTATTTCAGCACCAATCAATTCCAGGCGGTTGACCTGCCTTACGGCGACGGTGCCTTTCGAATGATGGTAATTTTGCCCACCTACGACCATGATATTGACGAATTCATTGCCGGTCTCGATTATGCCACCTGGAATGCCTGGCTGGATCAGCTGGAGCCCACCGAAATCAATCTTTACCTGCCCAAATTCAAAATAGAATATGAAAACGAACTAAAGGACGAGCTCAGCGCCATGGGCATGGCGGTTGCTTTCGATCCCTATGCCGCTGACTTCTCGAAAATCAACCCGGAAGTGCAGCTGTACATCAGCAAGGTAAAACACAAAACCTTCGTGGATGTCAATGAAGAGGGCACCGAAGCCGCTGCGGTGACATCAGTCGAAGTGGCGCTGACTTCCGTCGGCGGTTCAGGACCAACCATGCGGGTGGATCGTCCGTTCGTTTTTGCGATACATGAAATCAACAGCGGCACAATCCTGTTTATTGGTAAAATCGTGAAACCGGAATACGAAGAATAAATCGAGGAGCAAAACGATGCAAAAAGCAGCTTTTCTTTTTACAATAATCGTACTTACGGCAGTCATTTTCGCCGATGTTTCGGCGACGTTGACCCGCCAGCCCAGCGTTCCCTATTTTCTGGAGTCCCATCAATTTAAGACCATTGAAATGAATCTCTTCACCAGCGATGTGAGCGGTATGCTGATTAACGAATACGGCGATCTGGCATGGAATCCCGCCTTTCTGGGGCGCCTGCGGAACCGCAAAATCTACTTCGATCTGGATTTCGGGAATAGTGCTCAATCCAGTCAACCCTACTCTTATTACACCAGCGCCGATTATCGCGTCTATCCCGCCTGGTTCCAGCAGACCTATATTTCCGGTATTCAGACCACGCCGCTTTACAATCTTGCGCTACTGCTGCCGGTTTCAAAAAAATTGAAAATCGGGCTCATCAACCGTTCCAATTTTGACTACGGTCCTTTTCGGGAAACCTATTACTGGGATTACCGGGCAATCGAGGCTAATTCCTATATGGATTACCAAGCAATTATGAACGACTTGGAGCCGCAGCGGCTGGAGGTTGACGAAAACCAGCAGACAGTGTACAGTCTTCAGACCGATCTGATGCTCGCTTACCAATGGACCGACCGGTTGCATCTGGGGCTGAAAATCGGCAACTATCTCTTTCGCCTGGATGGTGAACTCTACGACTCCAAATGGGGCATCTATCCCCACTCGGAATTTGCCGACCTGAATGACGAGACGCTGACCATCAGCGGCGATCAATACACTCTGGGGCTGGGACTCATCTTTCAGGCAAATGAGAAGACCAGCTGGGGTGCCTATGGCGAGCTGATCACCGGTCAGTCCACCGAAGAATCCACATCTCTGGACACTTCCTATTCCTGGTCAGAACGGAATACCGACCCCGATTATTTTAGCTTTTATGATTATGATATGACGATGAATCAGACCTGTGACTCCGATGCAAACCGCAAAACCCTGGCATTGAGCTATCAGAAAAAAATCTCGAACCTGCTGACCCTTCGCTCTTTTTTGAAATACTCCAGCTTGAAATCCGATCTCGGATTGGTCTCTGCCAGCGAAGACACCACCTTCCGGGACAGAACCTACGACACGTACGACAACAACAGCTACCATTTCCAAAGGCAAATCTATCATGCCGCCCGCCGGCAGAATTTCGACGGCAAAGGCACAAAAAACAGCGACTACTGGCACTGGTTCATTGCACTGGTCTATCATCCTGAAGATGACTGGTCGCTGTTTGGCGGACTGCAACTCACCCGGCAGCATAACAAGACGGAATCCAGGGATGAATCCGATTACTACTCGGCGTCGGATTACACCTATCAATATTACGATCCCCACACTTTAGCCTATCTGAATACACATGACAAATATTATGAGTACACGGCTGAATCCGACCGGTTCTCGGTTCATATTCCCCTCGGTCTAAAAGTCCAGGTGGTCCGTGGTTTTCATCTGATTTTCGCCGGAGAAATGCACTACTATCTGACAGACAGCCAGAAAAAGGGTCGCCTGCTATACCCGAAGATCGAATCGAAAAAGTGGAAGAACAGCGTGCTGATCGTGGATGATCCCGAATTGAATCGCTACGAGGAATATTCCTCGCAACCGGCGAAAGATTTCAGTCGCAGCTCTAATATCAACATCGGCTTTGCCTACCGGCATTCTTCCGGAATTGATTTATATGTTCGCTCGGTGGGCAATCTGCTGGAAACCGCCAGCTGGGATATCGGATTGGAGTATAGCTGGTGATGTCTGACGATATTGCATTTTTATGAAGCAAGCTATAAATTGAATTACGCAACAATCGGGGAGAAAGATGAAAAAGAAACTAATTTTTATGATGATTTTCTCTTCGTCTTTATTCAGCCAGCACCTCATTGAGTATTTCGATATTATCAATCAGGGCGACAGTCTCTCAATTCAGCATATTGCCGCCTGGCGCAATTGTGGTGCGGTCTATCAAATGGAAGTCAAGCAGATTGATTCGACAATATACCTTTTGGAAAATGACACTTCTCATGCCTGGTATTACTGTAACTGTTATTTTGATTTAATAACGACAATTGTCAATCCGGGTCCCGGGCATTACCACTTATTTATCGAAACAGCAAATGTATTTAACGGTGATAAAAATCTGGTTCTGGATACGACGTTCACTATTCCAGATGCCGGTTTACTTTCGCACTCCGATGCAGAATGCCTGAATCTTTCAAAATCGACAACCGGAACAACCGAAATTCCTCTGATTGATCACTACGAATCCGACTGCCAGGTGCAGAACATCAGCAGCATTTTTACAACAACCTATAATGCGAATATGTTGTTAACCTGGTATATTGATTCCATTAATTGTGATGTCGCACCAACGTGGATGGCGAATTTGTCTAACGACACTCTCCATGTTACGATGATCGATACCGATGATACTGACAACTGTAAATGTGCCAAATATCTGACAGCGAATTTTGGTCCAATCCCTGCCGGCAAATATATCCTGGATTTCCTTGATGGTAAGCTGGGTTCTCCAAAATTCATCATAGATGAAAATATCGTTTTGGATATTGACGGTAGCGACCTTATTCTGAACTGGGACATTACTGATCTGAACTGTTGCCTGCAGACGAAATGGGAAGCTTGGCTTGACAACGATACATTTCATGTTACGATGACTGATACCGGTGCGCCATGCGACTGTATCTGCCCATTTGAGCTATCTGCCCGTTTTGGACCATTTCAGCCCGGAGCATATACATTAAATTTCCACAATACAAACCTGGGATTATTTAGTTTCACAATTCCGGGTACAAAAAGCGAAAAATTGATCAGTGTGCTTTCCTTTCATCAAAGTGACTGTTATAATGCTGTCGATATCCAAAATACATCTGAATTACCACAGGAATATGCCCTGCTGAATTGCTATCCAAATCCATTCAATCCTACGACGATTATTGAATATTATCTGCCTCAAAATGATCTTATTTCTATTCAGATCTACAACATCAACGGACATCTTCAGCAAACTCTCTTTAATGGTCCAAATAGTACAGGAAACCACTATATAACCTGGAATGCCGAAGACTATTCAAGCGGTATCTATTTTATTTCATTGCAGGGGAAAAATTTTAACCTAAAAAGAAAAGCACTCCTGCTCAAATAATATTTGAATGTAATGCTGAAAAAATATCTGGATAAACTGGAACTTTTTGAGAATTTGCTTATTTTCCCGAGAGATATAGCCATCAAGGAGCTGGAAAATACGCCCTTAAGCGACGCTGATTATGAAAACATCTACTGCTTCGGTCGCCTCATGCAATATCTCAGTTCCGACTCCGACGATCCTTTCGAACTCTGGCAGACCAACACCGATGAAGAATCCGGGCAGCCGACCATACCGGAAAAATTCCAACTGTATCAAAATTTCCCGAATCTGTTTAACCCGCAGACCACCATCGCCTTCGATCTGCCGGAAAAATCTCACATCCGGCAGGAAATTTACAACTTGCTGGGACAACGAATCTCTGTTCTCGCCGATGATTTCCTCCATGCCGGCAGGTATCAATTCGTCTGGAATGGAAAAGATCACCAAGGTAATAAGAACGCCAGCGGGATCTATTTTTATCGTCTTGTTACAAATGAAAATATTCAATTCAGAAAAATGATTTTGGTAAGATGAAGTCGTAAATTTCAGGTTGTCTCTGACAATGAAATAACAGGCTTAATTGAGAAGAGAAAAATAAACAAGGGCATTATGAATAAAAAAAATATTTTATCTTCAGACATATTAATTCTTGTCTTATTGTCAGTTTTGAATTTACAGGCTGCATCCCTTGATTCAATCGGTCCTTACGGTGGACAGTTTAAATGTATCGAAATATCGAAATCCAACCCCGAAATTCTATATACAGGGACATATTATGGGGGCATTTTCAAATCGAACAATTCTGGGAGTAGTTGGTACTATTTAGGCTTCCGTGGTGATACAATAATCTCTTCAATCGCTATTGATTGCGATAATCCGGATCATATTTATTTTAGCTGGTGCTCCATCAAAGATTATAGTAGTGGTATAATGGGAAGTAAAGACGGTGGATTAAATTGGGAGGAAATGCTTACACCTGCGAGAGTTGTAGCTACTTCGTCAAAAATTCATAATGTTGTATTTATTGGCAATAATGACGGCGTATACATATCTACTGATGGTGGAGCAACCTTTGAAAAAATTGACTATCAATTTGGATTAAATAATATTTCTGTGATAACAACCGACCCTTTAGATTCATCTACTGTTTACATAGGTACGAGCGATGCAATCTACAAATCTACCAATCTGGGTAAGGATTGGATTAAATTGAGGGACACCTATGATTTCTCTACATATCCTGCTTATGTCAATGATATATCAGTGTCAGAATTAAATAACAATATCATTTTGGTTGCAACCAGCCACGATGGATTACTCATTAGCGATAATGGTGGGACAGACTGGAGTCGAAAGGATTTTGGCCTTCAAGTCCACGGCGTTTTATGCGATAATAGAGGTGAAAATGTTCTTTATGCCGCTCATTTAGGTGGTTTTATGGTAAGTTCCGATTTTGGGCAAACATTTCAGGAACTTAAAGATGGTCGTTTCATTGACGCCAAGAATAGCGATGGCGTATTCTATCTTCTTGAAGAATCTACTGGTACAATATTGAAAAGTACCGATAAAGGGCAGACATGGACACGATTAATAAATGGTATTAGTAATATCAGTGTTAATTCCCTTCTTATAAATGATAAAAACGATGCGGAATTACTCTCGATTGTAAATGCGGGATACGATAAAACTTTATTAAAATATAGCAATGCATCATGGGATACAATTCTAGCATCCTCTGTAGGTAACAGACTGTTCATGGATCAAAGTAATCAGCACGTATTTATGTTGGGAGGAGGTGCTTTTGCTAAGTGTAAAGACGATCAATATGAAACGTGGGAAAACTGCGGTAGTGGTTTGCCTTATTGTAATCCGGGAGATTTGGCTATTAATGGTGATACATTATACATTACATGTACGACAGCTTTTGAAGGTTTGGATGCCGGTATTTATAAATCAGTCGATGAGGGGAGTAGCTGGTTTTTATCAAGTAATGGGTTGCCATTGGTTGAGAGGCAATATCTGGGAACATCGAAATTCGCCCCTGTCGATATCTATTCAATTTGTACCGTAAAAAATAATCCGAAATATTTATATGCAGGCGGGTATGAGAATTTATTCAGATCCACGGATTCAGGTGCAAACTGGTCAGAAGTTTTTACATTCGACCAGTGTCTTATCTCAAAAATTGTATCTGATCCGGACTCATTAAATATTATTTATCTAATTGCAGGGTACTCGTATCATAACTTACCCAATACCCTTTATAAAAGTTCAAATAATGGAGAATCTTTCATCGAGATCGATTGCGGTCTGGAGCAGGTATATTGCATATTCTTTGATAGTCCTGAGAATATCTTGTATGTCGGCGGAAAAAATGGTATTGTAAGATCATTCAACAAAGCCAAAAACTGGGAAAAAGTAGGCGATGAATGGAAAAATGTCGTTGTTTCCAGCTTAGCAAAAAATGCCGGAATCGATGAACTTTATATCGGAACAGAAAAAAGCGGTGTTTATAAATTAATTCTGACCACAACACAAAGAGATGGATATCCAGATATCCAGCCGGGCGAATTCATACTGAAACAAAATTATCCGAATCCCTTCAATCCGCAAACTACGATCGCCTTCGATCTGCCGGAAAAATCTCACATCCGGCTGGAAATTTACAACTTGCTGGGACAACGAATCTCTGTTCTCGCCGATGACTACTTCAATGCCGGACGATATCAGATAATCTGGAACGGGAAAGATCAACTATGTCGGGACGCCGCCAGCGGGATCTATTTTTATCGTCTGATCACCGATAGCAGTATCCAGATCAGAAAAATGATTTTATCACGATAAAATGGTAAATTTTATTGTGAAATTAGAAAAGGAGATGAAGCGATGAAGCGCTTTGGATGTATATTCATCATTATCGCCATCATTTTCGTTTTTTCGTTTCCGCTACATTCACAGATGATCGCCGATATCACTGCCGATATCGAGACCGAATTCGGCACCTACCATGTCTATCCGGTAACGATCACACCCGATGCGGTAACGTATACGATTGATGACAATCTTCTGAATATTTCGAATATTCTGAATTACACGTCAGGTTTCAGTGAGTCGGATTTGGTTAATTTAAGAGATAATTATTTTTTCATTCGCCCCACGGACTACAAAGAGCTTTACGACATCTACAAGGATTGCAAGGAAAACGAAATTCCTATTTTCGTGTCCACCGATGCCATGCTGCATACATTTCACATTATTTATGATTATGCCCTGCGGGCGCTGGAGGTACAAAAATTTGTTCTTGATCTGGACAATCTCAACAAAGCGCTTCTGGGTGCCATGGAATCGCTTTATCAGGAAATCGTTAACGACAGCCTGAAAGCCATTGTCCGAAAAAGTGTCTCCTATTGTGCCGTCGCCACACTATTAAAAGATTCCACGGCGACAGTTCCGGACTTCGTCATGGATTTAGTCAATCAGGAGTTGGAATTGATTGCGGCGCATACAGGATTTCATCTTTCTCCCATATTCAACAGCAAAAAGATTGAATACATTGAAGATTACAGTCAGTATATACCCCGGGGACACTATACTCGCAATGATACGCTGTCATCCTATTTCAGGTCCATGATGTGGTATGGACGGATGACTTTTCGCCTCGAACCGGACACATCCGCGGCGGGTATTCAGAAAGGTCGGGAAGAAACACTCCAGGCGATCCTGATTACAAAAACACTGCGAGAATTAACCGTCAACGGTGAACCGGCGCTGGACGTCTGGGAACGGATTTACGACCCTACAGTCTTCTTTGTCGGTAAAACCGACGATCTGAATATCTATGACTATCTGGCAGTATTTGATGAGGTATACGGCACCGATTGAGTCGTTCCGCTCACCGTCAGCGATATTGCCGACCTTGCTCTGCTGGACAGTTTTATTGTCAAAGCCAAAAAGCTGCGCGACCCGCTGATCAATTCCAACTGGGTGACCGACCAACAGGATTTCGAGAATATGACCAAAGGCTTCCGTCTGATGGGTCATCGCTTTATTCCCGATTCCTACATGTTCCAGCAACTGGTCTACGATAAGGTAAAATTTCATTATGGTTCCGGTGAACCGTTTACGCTTGTTCAAAGTATAGCCGGACCGATCCGCGGGTTTCCGCGTGGGTTGGACGTTATGACGGTGCTGAGATCATTGGAAGCCGAAGAAATTATCTGGACTGAAGGAGACGCTGATTATCAATTGTATGATGAACAGTTAGAGGCACTCAAGCGGGAATTCGCTGCCTTGGATGGCGCAGTCTGGGTACAGAACCTCTACTGGAACTGGCTCTACTGTCTGATGCCTCTACTGGAAGCAAAGGGTGAAGGCTACCCGGCGTTCATGCAAAAAGCCGCCTGGACACTGAAACAATTGTACGCTGCGCTGGCATCCTGGGCGGAATTGAGGCACGACACGATATTATATGCCAAACAGAGTTATACCAGCTTTGCAACAGGCATACCGGACCCGCCGTCACGGACATACGGATATGTGGAACCCAATCCTCATCTGTATGCCCGTCTGGCATCGCTGGCAAATCTGATGCGTTCCGGGTTGAATAATAAGGAATTATTATTAGAGGAATTCAATTCCAAACTGGTCAATTTTGAATCCCTGCTCCTGGGATTAAAAAATATTGCCGAGAAAGAATTGACCCAAAAGGCACTACTGGCGGAAGAAATTGACCTGATCTGGACAATTGGCGAACGTCTTGAAAACCTGATCACCTTTTCCGACGATCTCGCAGGTTCGATTTGCGATGAAACCGACGAGGGGATGGCTGTCGTAGCCGATGTCCACACTGACAGTAATTCCGAAAAAGTACTCGAAGAGGGGGTTGGATATCCCTTTGAGATTTATGTCGCCGTCAACGTTCAGGATAAAATTGTGTTAACCCGCGGTGCCGGTTTTTCCTATTATGAATTCAAGCACCCGATGGCAGATCGCCTGACCGATGAAGCCTGGCAGGCAATGCTGGTTTCGGAAACACCACCGGAAATTCCATCCTGGACGTCATCTTTTATTGACAGAAATCAAGATTTCTCGATTCCCGAACCGTCGCATGCTTTTCTTGAATTTGAAACTGTTCAATGCGTCAACGTCAACATCAATCCTGTAACCCCCGTCACCGGCGATACCTTAGTGCTCAGTGCCACGATCCAAGATTCACCCGACTCTGCCATCAAAGCCTGTTTTTATGATAATTGTGATGACTTTATTGACTCTCTGAAACTGGAAATCCGTCCGGATACCGTTGAAAATATTGCAACCTACACCGGTAGTATTGCAACATCCCGCTGGTCGGGCGGACCGATCATGCTGAAAATACTGAACAGTCACGGTTATCGGTTGTTCACCCACTGGTTTGAAATTACGTATATCTCGGGCATCTCCGAAAAATCCGCAATTCCCGAAAGATTCTGGTTATACCAGAGCTACCCAAATCCTTTCAATTCAATGGCGACAATCCGCTACGATCTGCCGGAAGACAGCCGTATCTGTCTTGAAATATTCAATATTCTGGGGCAGAGAGTGATCACCCTCGCCAGGGATTTCCAGAAAGCCGGCAGCTATAGCCTGACCTGGAATGGAACCAACCGGCGGGTCAATCCCCTGCCCAGTGGCGTCTATATTATTCAATTGCGTCAGGAAAACCGGGCGTTACATCACAAACTGGTATTGCTGAAATGACGGTTGATATTCCACCTCCCTGCCGAAAGCCATAATCAACGAAGTATAACTGGGTGGATAGGAATAAATTACCATCAGCATTTGACCCTATACACGCTGGCGCTGCTCTTTTCAGAGATATTCTGTGCATTAATCCCATTTTTACTGCCTCTTAATATTTTTTTGCTTATATTAATGCGTCAAAAACCGGTATTTTTTATGAAATATGCAAAGTTATCAATATTTATTCTGTTGACGATGATCCGCGCCTGCCTGCTAGATATCAATGGAGATGATGAGGACACCGGTTTTATCTATCCGCTGCAAACCGGCAATGTCTGGAAATACGAGCGTCGGCTTTCCTTTTACTTTTATACCGATACGACTGATTCTAAACAGTATCTTGATTCGCTGCTCTATTCGTCGGAAATTACCAACGCGGTGACCGGAAGAACAATCTTACGAGATACAGTCGAGACCATCGAAATGATCGGTACGGAACAAGATGGCCCCCATACCTTTACCAGTGTGCAATATTATCAGAACCGAACGGACGGATTGTATTTGCTGGCATACCATTCTGCCGGTAATATGATTCTGCCAAAAACCACCGCGAAAAAACGCATCCGTTTCAAGGACACCTATTTTGATAATTACAATCAGATCCTGGACTATATTCAAGCATGTATTCCCATTGGAAAGGTGGTTTCGGACTCGCTTTATTTCGAAGACCCACCGGTAAAAGTGCTCTCCTATCCTCTAAGGATTGGTGAACAATGGACTTATCGAAATACCACGCAGGGTCCGTTTCACATTGATAGAAAAATTGAAGGCAAAGAGACCCTCCGAATCAATAACACATCCTACGATTGTTATAAAATTCGGTCTTTATATGACCTTGATCATGATGGTCAGTGGGATGAAGACATCCGCTTAACCGATTTTATCAGTCAAGAAGGCTTATTGCAGCGCACTATCACGATTCTGGGATTGACTGAAATCAGCACGCAACTGGAAGAAACCGGTCGGTTAATCGATACCTATGAACATTACATATTGACCGATTTGACAATCCAGTAGATTCAGCAGATTGAAATATGAAGAAACGAAGTTCACTGAATTTTATGATTGCATGGTTTGGATTCGTCCAGAGTCTGCATCTCCTAGCGCTGTTCCGGGCGTTGATTATATACATAAAAACCGCCCAGCTGCCCTTCCCTGCCCTGCCGCCTCCACAAGGCTGGTCACCGCAGGCAGAACATTTCCTGGTCGGCAACGGGATTATTGATGCGGTCAATATTTTTCTGTCGCTGATCTTCGTCTACGGGTTTTTCAAATCAAAACCCTGGGCATTGAAAACCGGCTTGATTTCATTGACAATCCTGCTCTATTCGGCGCTGATATTCGGATACGCCACGATCAATGCCGGCGCCTGGTCAGCGCACCCGTTTGCTTATTGGACAATGGCTTTACTCTATACACCAATCTTTATGTTAACTGTTTATTTTTTCATATTTAAAACAGATTAGACACCTTGCGCCGCATAATTATTATAGTCGGAATCATCATCACCCTGATCGGAATTTTCTGGCCCTGGCTCAGTAAAATTCCCCTGGGGCATCTGCCCGGTGATATCATCATCAACCGTCCGAATGCCCGCATTTATATTCCCATCACCACGATGATTCTGCTGAGTCTGCTGTTGACACTCATCCTGCGCATTTTTCATAAATAAAGAACCCTAACTCTACTGACTACCACAGTTAATCGTTGCAGGAATCCCGATTCCTTATAACTTACCTCTATTAAAAATTGAGGAATAAATGAGCTTAAAAAATAAAGAAGATATTGTGCAGAACTGGTTACCCCGCTACACCGGAACCCTACTATCGGAATTTGGCGAGTACATTTTACTGACCAATTTCAGCGACTACCTCTGCCATTTTGCCGAGCGTTTCGATGTCCGCATCCGGGGTAATCGCAAACCGATGCAGACCGCCACTGCCAATAATATTACCATTATCAATTTCGGTATCGGCAGTCCCATGGCGGCAACCATCATGGACCTGTTGGCAGCATTGCATCCTAAAGCCGCCCTTTTTCTGGGTAAATGCGGAGGGCTGAAGAAAAAAATCAAAGTCGGCGACCTGATCCTGCCGATTGCCGCCATCCGGGGCGACGGTACCAGCAACGATTATCTGCCGCCGGAAGTGCCGGCGCTGCCTTCGTTTCGTCTGCAGCAGGCGGTCTCAGCCATGATTCGCAAACACGAGGTGGATTACTGGACCGGTACCATCTATACGACCAACCGCCGCGTCTGGGAACACGACGAAAAATTCAAGGACTATTTAACACGAATCCGGGCGGCGGGCATTGATATGGAAACCGCTACCCTGTTCACCGTCGGTTTTATCAATAAAATTCCCCACGGCGCACTGTTGCTGGTTTCGGACAATCCGATGATTCCGGAAGGGATCAAGACCGCCGTGAGCGATAAAAAGGTATCCCTCAAATATGTGAAAAACCACCTTAATATCGGCATTGATGCGCTGCTCGAACTGGCTAACCGCGGCGAATCGGTCAAGCATATGCGCTTTTAGCTAAACTGGAGTATCTATGAAATTTCGACTTATCTTGATTACAGTCATCATCGGTCTTTCCGCTGACGGAATAAATGCCCAAAACCGGTATCCCGTGCAAATCAATTCAAAACAGGGCTTTATCAACCGCTCTGGCGAACTCGTGATCGAGCCCCTTTATAGCGCAGTACGCCCCTTTTGCGAAGGACTGGCGGCGGTGAAGTCCGGCAGTCAGTGGGGTTTTATTGACACTACCGGAAAAATCGTCATTGCACCGCAATTCGACGATTGTCAGAATTTCAGCGAGGGCGGTGCGGCAGTAAAAATCGGCGATTCCTGGGGTATGATCAACAGAGCGGGTGATTTCATCCTCGAACCGGAGTCCGCCCGGGTATTTTCTTTTTCCGAAGGGCTGGCGCTGGTGGAATTCAGACGGAAAATGTGGTTGCTCCCCCAACGCAAGCAGTTTGGTTTTTTAAATACTGCGGGAGAATTTGAAATGATCTTCAGCACTTCCGAAGCCCACCGCTTTTCAGACGGATTGGCGATGGTAAAACAGGTTAAATATCTCCTCATTTTGCCGGTCAGGGAATATTTCACCTACATTGATAAAAGCGGAACTGTTGTGCTCGAAGCGCCCTTTGGAAATGTCGGTCAGTTCCAGAACGGACTGGCTTTGGTCCGAAACGGTAATAAATACGGTTATATTGATAAAGCGGGTCAGCTGAAAATTCAACCGCAGTTCGATCTGGCTCACCTCTTTCAGGATCACATTGCCCGGGTCAAGGTCGGCAATCGCTGGGGTTTTATCGGCTCAGACGGGAGGTTTATCGTCGAACCGCAATTTGAACATGCTCTGGATTTCAGTGAGAACCTCGCTGCCGTTAGAATTGACGGTAAATGGGGCTATATTGACCATGGCGGAAATTTTGTTATCGCACCCCAATTTGATTCCGCCATGAATTTTCAGAACGGACTGGCTGCCGTTGTTACCGGCTCGCTTTCGGGTTATATTGATAAAACCGGAGGATTTATCTGGAAGCGACCGGGATAATGCCTGTTTGAGATGAACGTCGCCGCAGTCCGATCTTATCAAATTCAGGTCCGGTGCAACACCGATTTAACATTATGATTCATAAACAACTGATCGTTATTCTCATCACACTGTCACTTATATGTCCCGCTCAGGACTGGAATTGGCTGCTGCTGAACGAATCTGACGGCATCTGCAGCTTCAGAAATGATGGCGACGACGACCAACCTCCTGAATTCAAGGCAATTACTACCCTAAATTGCCGCCTGGATATCATTGCGGTAATCCTAAGAGATTTTACCAATTACCCCCACTGGATGCCCGCTTGCGTCGAAGCGCGACTCCTTGATCAGACTGCTGAATCTGACCTGCTCCTCTACTATCGTCATCATGCACCCTTCCCATTCAAAGATCGGGATGCGGTGCTTCACGTCACGACGACTCTCGACACCGTCAATAAAACGCTGTATATCCAGTCCAGAAACATTGACGACCAACGCCTGCCATTTTCAGATTGCTGCGTCCGGATGACACGTATGGAAGCCGATTGGACGATTCAATATCTTGATGATGATCAGACCCGCATCGAGTACCGTCTGCTGACCGAGCCCGGCGGTCACATTCCCGCAAAATATACCAGTCAATTTACCGCAAAACTACCGCACGAGACCCTCACCGGACTCAGAAGAATGACCGCCCAACCCAAATACCTGAAGAAAGCTGAATCATCTCATGAAAAAGAGCTGATTGAAAAATATTTTATCAATAAAGAATAAGGAAAGGGAATGCCGCAATTGAAATCTATCTCTATGATTCTGTTGTATCTTTTCACCATGACTTCACTCCAGGCAGCGCCAGAATCAAAGCCGCCTTCGTCGGTGAGAGAAAATCTTAACTTCTGCGGTCAATGGTTTTTAGCCTGGCAGCATCACTCCGAAGAGGACTCTGCGCTCAATGAATTTACTCTCAAACGGGGCTACGTCACCATCCAGAAAACCTTTAATGAACGATTTTCCGCCCGGATCACCCAGGATATTACTGTGGATCAGGAAGGTGACGGTCAGGGCGACATCGAAATCCGGCTGAAATACGGCTATTTGCGCTATTCTTTTCATAAACTGCTGTTTTTCACCAAGCCCTTCGTGGAAGTGGGACTCGTACACCGCCCCTGGATTGACTTCGAACAAAAAGTAAACCGTTACCGGGTCCAGGGTCCCATGTATCTGGAACGCAGCTCGCTCCTCCGCTCCGCCGACTACGGCATCATATTCAGCGCCCTGTTTGGTGAATCGTTAAATGAAGAATTCCGACGATCCGTCAATAACAATTTTCCCGGTAAATACGGCAGCTTCGCAGTTGGAATTTTTAACGGCGCCGGCTACGATGCTATTGAAAATAACAACAATAAACTTATCGAGGGCAGACTGTCGCTCCGACCGGTTCCGGAACGGATTCCCGGATTTCAGTGCCACTATATCGGCGCTTATGGAAAAGGCAATACCGCAACTGCGCCGGACTTTACATTGAACGCCTTCAGTCTCACTCTCGAAGGTCGAAATATTGTTCTGATCTCCACACTGTATACGGGAAAAGGCGATGCTTTGGGCACCCTTGTAGATGAACATGGAGCGTCGCTGCAGCAAAAGGGGCACTCCCAATTCATCGAACTGCGGCTGGGACGTTCCGGAGGCAGCCTATTTGGGCGCTACGATCTGCTGCGGACGCAACTATCCGGTGACGACCGGTATCAGGAACGCTACATTGCCGGCGCTGCCTGTTCTATTTTTGAAAATGCGCGCCTGGTGGCAGACCTGGACTACCTGATTAGCCGGCACACCCGCATCCAACACCAAAAAACCTTCGAAATCGCTATTGAGTTTATTTTTTAATAATTGCATTCAAATGGAGAAGTCATGGAAAAATTAATCACTATACTTCGAAAAACAGGACTGATTCCACTCCTCCTGACGGCGAGTCTTTTTGCTCAGGGTAACTTTCATCATCCCGAACTAGAGACCACTTACAATGCTAATCGCTTTTGCACACTGCCGCTTAACACTCTGAAAATTCAGCAGGTTGACAGCCTTCTGACAAAATTAAAACAAAAATTCCCGGAAAGATTTCACGTTGCCGAAGTTGGGCGCTCTGTTCAGGATCGTCCTATCTTCCTGGCGTCGCTGGGAACAGGACCGGTCACCGTACTGCTCTGGAGTCAGATGCACGGCGATGAACCCACCGCCACCGCCGCCCTGTTTGACATCTTTAATTATCTGCTTACTAATCAAAATCAGCCCTTCGCCAAAACGATACTCGACAATCTCACCATTCGGGCTGTCCCGATGCTTAATCCCGATGGCACCGAAAAATTTCAACGCCGCAATGCCCAGAATCTGGATATCAATCGCGACGCCCGTGACCGGTCATCCCCCGAAGCCAAAATCCTCTTTCAGCTGAAAGAAACATATAATCCTGCCTTCGGCTATAACCTGCATGATCAGAGCCAGCGGCGAACCGTGGGCAATACCAACCAATTGGTCGCCATGGCTCTGATGGCGCCACCCTTTGATGAGCATATCGCCGACAATCCGGTCCGCATCCGTGCCAAGAAACTGGTCTCGGTGATCTATCAGGCGCTGGGTCCCTATCTGTATGGGCATATCGCTAAATATGACAGCGATTACATGCCCTGCGCTTTCGGTGATTCCATGCAGAACTGGGGAGTCAGTACGGTTCTGATCGAATCCGGCGGCTGGTTTCATAACCGCGACGATTTTCTACAGAAGATGAATTTCATCGCCATTTTAACTTCGCTGTATGCTATTGCAGACGGAAGTTACGAAACCGCCAATCCGGCGATTTACGACGCCCTGATGCTCAATGACAAAGACCTCTATGACCTGGTCATTCGCGACGTAGCACTCATTGACGGCACCGGTAATGAGCCCTTCAAGGCGGACGTTGCCATCAATTACCATCTGAAAGATACTCAGGACCCCGGTTCGGAACGGATCGGAGTCATTGCCGAATATGGCGATCTGGACTATTTTGCCGCCAAAGACACTGTCGAAGGTACCGGTTTTTTCCTGGCGCCGGGCTTGATCGGTACAACCAATTATTTTACTGATGAAAATAAATTCATCCGGCAAATTTCCAAAATGGCGCAGAATGGCTATACAACCATTCTGGTTTCTCTCAAAGCCGAACAGATCAACACATTACCCTCTCTGCAGGCTTCTATCCGGAAAGCAGAATTTCCCGGTAATTGGGGCGCACTGCTGATCCTTGGCGCCGAGGTCGCCAGCAGCGCCGATTCACTCCGGCTTCTGCGTAATCTCAGACGCGGTTTTACTGGGCTGGCAGTAAGCGATTCAACGCTGCAAACAGCCACCCTTAGCAACTGGCTCGGACTGCCCAACGGATACCTTGATTTTTCCGATACCGGCAAGCCGGTCCGCAAACTGTCCGGTGCGGAGCTGCTCCACAGAACGGGTGAGCCGGCGGAAAAGTGGCTAACCCCCCGACGGGGCAAAATCCGCCCCGGACAAATCGCCGACCTGGTACTCTTTTCCGAAAAAATGATCGGCAAACCGAAAGTGGAACTCATCATGGTCAAAGGACACCTCGTCTACGAAAAGGGAGAATGGATTAAAAGTGATGTTTCCGGTGACTGCTGGCTGCCGGAATAATCGGCACATTCCCGCCATGATCACGATTGACATTCAGACCGTTATTAATTAATATACAATCAAAGGCTATTTTGAATCGCGAATAAAAATCAATTTTCGCAATTAATCACGACTGGATGTGACTTTGAACAGATGGAAAATTTTCGGTTTTTCGCTCGTCCTCTTTTATTACAGCATCCTGCTTGGTCAAGAGTCTGAATTCGAAGACTGGCTGGAAATGGACCTGAGCGAGCTGATGAATATCAAGGTCACAACCGCCACGAAACGGGACCAGCTCATCAAACGCGTCCCGGCAACTGTTCGGATCATCACCGCCAAACAGATCGAAGAGCGGGCTTATCAGACGCTGGAAGATGTGCTGGCGGATTTGCCCGGCTTTCAGTTTCGCAATATTCAGGGCTTCAACAGCTACTCCTTCCAGCGTGGCGCACCCAGCCAGAATAATCTGATTCTGGTGCTCATTGACGGGATCCAGATCAATGAACTGAATTCCGGCGGATTTTACGGCGGTTATCAATACAATCTCCAGAATGTCAAACAGATCGAGGTGGTTTACGGTCCCTCCTCTGCCCTCTACGGCACGAACGCCATTTCCGGCATTATCAATATTATCACCAAAGATGCCGAAAACTCGCCCCGGGCAAGCGCCAGTCTGGCAGGTGGTTCTTTCGGCAGTCTGTTCGCCGACGGTTCTTATGCCTTTCACTCTGCCGACTCCGATCTCGGCGTATTCCTCACCGCTCACTACAAGCAAACCGAAAAGGCTGAGCTCGGCGGCGCTGCCGGTGACAATAATTGGTCGGAAAATATGGAAAATTTCGAGAAAGTCTGTGGCTTCGACTCACGGATCAACTATCAAAAAAGCCACTTCGGTCTGACACTCCAGGATAAACAGGCGTCCCGCACAACCAACTATAAATCCACTGGAACCGATTACCTGGATTCCGGGACCAATTTTCACATTCGCTTTATCAATGCCTATTTCAGAAACCTCTACGATAAAAAATCCGACTGGTCGCTTAAATCCTCGCTCTACTACCGAAATGCCACCGTAATGGACAATACCATCGCCTACATCCGTACCGATACGTTGGGACAGGTCGGCTACTATCGTCCCAATGCACTAGTGGGAATCGAAGAACAGTTTGACTATCAATTCAATGAGGATGCCAATCTGACCGCCGGTGCGGTTATGGAGTACGAAAAACTATCTGCGGATTTTTCAGTAACCCACAGCGGTGATCCGGACATAGCACCACCCAAACCCGCCGCACCCGACTTTGAGAAAAACCGGCTGCTCAGTCTCTATCTGCAGTCACAATATCAATTTCATCCCACGGCTGAATTTACCGGCGGGATTCGTCTCGACCGGAGTACCTACTACGGAACCGTCTATACACCCCGCTTGGGAATCGTCTATACCCGGAACTATCATACCGTAAAATTGCTCTACACCGAAGCCTTCCGCGCTCCGAAACCGTGGGATTACAACTGGGGCGACGGTAACCTAAGCCTCAATCCCGAACGCATGAAGTCCCTGGAACTTACCACCATTCACACGCCCATACCCCATCTCAGAATTGATCTTTCTTTATATAAAAACCAGATTTACGATAAGTTGACCCAGACCGAAACCAAATGGATCAACGCCAACCGCCTGAATACAACCGGACTGGAAACCGGCGTCGAATACAGTCGTAACAGGACTCAAATTTACTTCAATTATACTTTTACCGATTCCAGATATGACGACGGCAGCACTGTCCCGGAAATCGCCCTTCACGGTTTTAATATAGGCGCCGCTTATACTCTGCGGCATAATTTAAAGCTTAATTTGCGGGCAAATTACCTCGGACGGCGTAAAAATCCGGCGCACATCACTACGACAGATAGCGATTATGTCGAACCCTATTTTGTCTTGAATGGCGTGATCAATTATAAACCACTTCCCAATCTGGAGCTCCAGACGGCTGTCTATAATCTGCTGGACGCCTGCTATTACCACACATCCAACCGACCTCCGGAGCGCTATCGCCAGGCTCAGCGCACGATAGTTATCAAGATTATCTGTCAAATCTGAGCAGAATGTTATTAGCGGCTAATTAAAGGAAATTTCATCAATCAAATGCAATCCCATCAAAAAATCCGGCTGACCTCGCTTGTCGCCGTCTGCTTTTTTCTGCTCTCTGTAAACGCCCGCTCTTTGCCGCCTTCTGCTACCGATATTGACCAGCTGAAAGCCGCTTTTATCTATAACTTCACCAAATACATCAGCTGGCCCGATGCGAGCCGGCTAACGAGCTATAAAATCGGCGTTTTGGGCGACAGCGAGATTTTCACACCACTGCGACAAATCGCCGAAAAAAAAATGATCAACGATAAGCCCATCGAGGTCTATCATTTCAGGAGCCTCAGCGACCTGCGCGCCTGCCAGATTCTGTTCATATCGCCCACCGTCAAAGAACCGATTCCGGACATCCTCGGTGGTCTAGTCAACCGGACGACGCTGACCATCGGCGATGCGCCCGATTTATGCCGGCAGGGCGTAATGATCAATTTTTTCCTGCAGAGTGATATGGTGAAATTTGAACTCAATCCCCAGCGGCTCGAAGCTGCCGGATTCAAAATCAGTTCCCAACTTTTAAAATTAGCCCGGCTGGTGGCAGAATAACGAGAGTATAATGAAATCAATCCAAAATCTTTGGCGACGGTTTCAAACACTATCAATCAGACATAAACTGATCGCCATTCAGTTGATGATTGCCGTCGCAGTGATCGGAATGTTCATCATCGTGCAACTGATTGCCGACCAGATCAAATTTCGCAATGAAATAACCGAAAAGCTTAAATTCACCGCCAACATTGTCGGGGCAAATTCCATTCCGGCGCTCGACTTTCTCGACACAGAGGCAGCAACCGAAATTCTCTCCTCGCTCCGCTCGGAACCGGACATTGTCAATGCCTGGATTTTCGATGCCGGGGAAAATCTGTTCGCCTCTTACGCCAGGGAAGATTTTCGCGGTTATGATTACCCGATACTGCCGCCGGGCTACCATAAAGCCGGCGAGCGGTTTTTAATTCTCTCCGAACCGTTAGTCCAGAACGATGAAACCATCGGTCTCTTGCTCATCCGCTACCGCATGCGCGGTCTGTTTCTTACCATACTCCAAAGCCTCCTACTGGGAGCGATTGTACTGATTCTGGGAATCGCACTGGCGCTGCTGCTGTCGGTACAGATGCAAAAAACTATCTCCCGTCCGATTCTTGACCTGGTTGATGCGACCAACAAAATCTCCCTGAATCACGACTATTCACTGCGCCTTGCGAAGACCATGGAAGACGAAATCGGTACACTCTATGACGGTTTTAATGCGATGCTCGAACAGATCCAGCGGCGCCAGCTGGAACGGGATAAAGCCGAGGAGAAACTGCGGGAAGCCCATACGATTATCAACCGCAGTCCCGTGGTGGCATTTACCTGGCAAAACAAAGCCGGCTGGCCGGTGGATTACGTCTCAGAAAGTGTCGAAAATCTGCTCGGCTACACCGGTCAGGAATTTCTGAATGGTAAAATCTCGTACATGCAGTGTGTCCACCCGGAGGACCTGATCCGGGTCAATTATGAAGTTTCGAAAAACAGCCGGCAGTCTGATATCCGGGAATTTAAGCATGAACCCTATCGCATGATCACAAAATCCGGGGAAGAGAAATGGATTAGTGACTGGACCTTCATCGTGCGGAACGGGGATGGAAACATTACCAATTATCAGGGTATTTTGATGGATATCACCGGTCAAATCCGGTTTGAGAAGCTGCTCCGGGAGAGCGAAGAGCGCTACCGGCTGATCTCCTCCATCGTTTCGGACTATGTCTTTTCGATTAAAGTGACTGAAAAGGATGAACTGGAACTCGATTGGGTCGGCGGCGCTTTCGAAAAAATGACCGGCTATACCTTTCAGGAATTCAAAAAGATGGGCGGTTGGCGGGCGGCTCTGCATCCCGACGACGTGGCAATTGATGAAGGCGATTTCAAAAAACTAAAAGCCAACCAGCCAATTCAGTCCGAACTGCGCTTTATCACCAAAAGTGGCGCCGTCAAGTGGGTGCGGGTCTATGCCCATCCTATCTGGGATAATCACCAAAACCGTCTGGTGGGAATCCACGGTGCCGTACAGAATATCAGCGAGCAGAAACGGATGGAGAACGATCTGCTCGATAGCGAAGCCCGCTATCGTATGCTCTTCGAATCCAATCCGGCACCGATCTTTATTTATGATCGAACAAGCTACCAGATTTTAGCTGTCAACGAGGCGTTTCTCCACCATTACGGCTACTCCCGGGCTGAAGCGCTTTTCATGCAGCTGACCGATCTCCATCCTGCAGAGGAGCAAAAACGGCTTGTGGAAATGGTTCGCCAACTGCACGGCTATAAAAAGGTCGGTGGCTGGCATCACCGCAAAAAAGACGGAACGCTCATTGATATCATTGCCTGCTCCAATGACATTCGTTACAAAAACCACGACGCCCGGGTAGCGGTTATTACCGACGTCACCGAGCAAAAACAGGTCGAAGAAAAGATCAAGAATCTCAATATTGAGCTGGAAAAACGGGTCTCCGAACGAACTGCCGAGCTGGTCAATGAAGTTGAAATCCGCAAAAAAATCGCCAGCACGCTGGAACAATCCCGCGAATCGTTGCGAATTATTATCGAATCCATGCCCTTACCGGTGGTCCTGGTCAATCGCGACGGAACGATCCGGGATGTCAATCAAACCGCCGTGGAACTGCTGGGCTACGCCAGCAAATCCGATCTCGTCAACCGGAATTACCATCTGATTCATCCCACTACCGGGGGTGAGTCTGACCTGCTCCGGCGTATTGAAAAACAGGAAACCCGTTACCTGACAAAAGACAATCGCTCGATTCCGGTTTTGAAAAGCGCCGTCCCCATCGTCATTGAGGGTGAAGAAATCCTGCTGGAAGGCTTCGTTGACATCACCCGCATCAAAGCCATGGAGCGGGAGCTGGTCCAAGCCAGAGAACAGGCACTGGAAGCCGCCCGCGCCAAAAGCGACTTCCTCGCTAATATGAGCCACGAAATCCGCACCCCGATGAATGCCATCATCGGTCTGAGCCACCTCGTACTGCAAACCAAGATGGACGCCAAACAGTATGACTACGTCACCAAAATCAAATCCTCCGCCCAGAATCTGCTGGAAATCATCAACGATATTCTGGATTTCTCCAAAATCGAAGCCCGTAAACTAAAACTGGAAAAGATTGACTTCGATCTGGAAAAGGTTTTTCAGGACACTGCCAACGTCGTCACCTTTAAGGCACACGAAAAAAATCTCGAAATCATCTTTTATATCGCCAAAGATGTACCCCAATACCTCATCGGAGACCCCTTGCGCCTGCATCAGATTCTGGCGAATCTGACCAACAATTCTGTAAAATTTACCAACGCAGGCGAAATTTACGTTCAGGCTGAACTGCTGGAGACACATAACCATTCAGTGACCATCCAATTTTCGGTCCGGGATACCGGTATCGGGATGACCCCGGAGCAGCAACGCAGGCTCTTCCAATCCTTCAGTCAGGCGGACAGCTCCACTACCCGTCGCTACGGCGGCACCGGACTGGGACTGGCGATCTGCAAGCAGTTGACCGAAATGATGGGCGGTAAGATTTGGGTCGAGAGTACCAAAGGAAAAGGCAGCACCTTTTTCTTCACCGCCCGGTTCGAAAAACAAAAAAGCCAGAAAATCAAGCAGTTAACACCGTCACCCGATCTGCGTGGGCTGAAAGTGCTTGCCTGCGATGACAATGAATCATCGCTCAGGCTGCTGAAGGAGACTCTCGAATCCTTCAAGTTTCATGTTGAAACCGCGCAATCGGGAGCGGCAGCACTTGAACTCCTGAAACGGAATCGTAGTGCGCCTTATCAGCTGCTGCTGGTGGACTGGAAAATGCCTGAAATGGACGGTCTGGAAACGATTCGGAAAATCCATGCAGAGCGGGAGATCGGCTCCATCCCAGCCATTATCATGGTCAGCGCCTACGGTCAGGAAAAAATAATCAATGAGGTGCAAAAGGTCGGCATTGATGCATTTCTGATGAAACCGGTCAGTACCTCCACCCTTTTTGATACCATCATGCAGGTCTTTGGTAAAGCCGCCCCGAAACGCAAACGGCAGGCAACCCGGGGACAGCAACTGCATGGCGAAATTGCCCGGATTGAAGGCGCCGATATTTTACTGGTGGAGGATAATGAGATCAACCAGCAGGTCACTGCAGAGCTGCTCCTTGCCACCGGTATGAGTGTCACCATCGCTGAAAACGGGAAGGCGGCTGTGGAAAAATGTCGAGCCAGAGCCGATTCCCCTTACGATCTGATCTTTATGGACCTGGAAATGCCGGTAATGGACGGCTACGCCGCAACGAAGGAGATTCGCCGGTTACCGAAAATGAGTACTGTTCCGATTATCGCTTTGACCGCCGATGCCATGAGCGGCGTAAAAGATGTGGCGCTGGAAACCGGCATGAACGACTATATTACCAAACCCATTGATCCTAAAGAGATTCACGAAATGTTGATAAAATGGATCCCGGCGAAAAGCCGCCCGCCCAAATCTCCTGAGCCGGATGCTGCGACGACCGTCGTCAAATCCGCTTTCCCGTCCTTGACCGGAATAGATACGGATGCCGGACTCCGCCGCCTCGCCGGCAACCGCCAGCTCTACAGCCGGATTTTGAAACAGTTTGCGACTGAAAATGCCGACCTGGTCACTCGGTTAGACGCGGCGCTCTCCAAACCTGCCCGCAAGGAAGCCATTCACCTGGCGCATGCCCTGAAAGGCAGTGCCGGCAACATCGGCGCCTCGCAGCTCCACCAACTGGCAGCTTCCCTCAACGATATTTTAAAAAATAAACCGGATGACCATGACCGGATAAGGACTCTAATCCGGCAGATTGATACCGAAATCCGGCAGATTCATGCCGCAATTGCGCAAATAAATTTACCACCAGAAACACCGCAAGTGGAATCACTTTCCGGGCAATCGCCGGATTCCGAACCTTTCCAAAAATCTATCACCGAACTGTATCATTTACTGGCGGAAAGCGACGCTCGCGCCGGTGATATTTTTGCCGGACTGAAAAACACATTGCGAAAAAAAATCCCCAATCCCGAGCTGGGGCAGATTGAAACCGCCATTGATCAGTATGACTACGACGAAGCGCTTGATAAATTGAAAAATTGGGTTAAATTGGAGACGGATAACGTATAAAACCAGGTCATCATGACAGTTAATAATCACACGCTTCTGATCGTTGATGATGTCGCGATTAATTTGGACATATTACGCTCATTACTCGTTGATAAATATAATGTTAAGGTGGCAAAAAACGGACCCGCTGCGCTTAAAATCGCCCAAAACAGCAGTCCGGACCTGATTCTTCTGGATATCATGATGCCCGGCTTGGACGGTTTCCAGGTATGTAAGCAGCTCAAAAGCGATCCGAAAACCCGCGATATCCCGATCATTTTTCTGACCGCCAGGACTGAAACCAAGGATATTGTCGCCGGATTCGAAGCCGGCGGCATTGATTACCTCACCAAACCCTTTAATCCCCATGAACTGCTGGCGCGGGTCAACACCCAAATCCTGATCAAAGAGCAGCGGGATTTGATCATCAAACGGAGTAATGAACAGAAAGAGATGCTGCACATACTCAGCCACGATCTGGGCAATCATTTCGCGGTAATCATGTTCGCTCTGGAGCTGCTGAAAATGAACGCCCACAAAGCGGATGAATATCTCCAGCGCATCAAACATGCTACCAGGCAGGGCATTGACGTCATCAATCTCGTCCGGGAAATGCGCATGTCGGAGGATAAAACAATCACCCTGGAACCGCTTAACCTGAACAAGATCATCGGAGAATCGCTTTTGGTACTAGGCGACCGTTTCGAACAGAAGCAGGTCTGCCTGAATATCAATGTAGCCGATGATATTACCATACTGGCAGAAAAACGCTCCCTGGTCAATTCGGTCATTAATAACCTGTTGACCAACGCCCTGAAATTTTCCTTCGAAAATAGCCGCGTGGAAATTTCCGCCACCGAACGCAACGGCATAATCGAATTCTGTGTTGAAGATCACGGAATCGGCATGCCGGGGGCTCATTTGGAAAATATTTTTAATCTTTCCAAAAGTATCAGCCGCACCGGCACCAGCGGTGAAGAGGGTACCGGCTTCGGCATGTCACTGATTAAATCCTTTGTCGAAAGCTACGGCGGCAGCATCACCGTCGAGTCCCGGGATATTCAGCAATATCCGCAAAATCACGGCACAAAAGTCACAATAAACTTTCGAAAAAGCCTGCAACCATAATCAGGAGTTCAGGATGAAAAAAATCCTCATTGTCGAAGACAAACCGGAAAGCAGAGAACTTCTCCGCTCGTATCTGGAAACAAAAAATTACCGCACCTTTTGCGCCGCCAACGGCAAACTGGCGCTGGAAATTCTGAAAGCCCATCCAATAGACTTAATCATCTCTGATATCCTGATGCCGGAAATGGACGGCTATATGTTCTGTAAACAGGTCAAATCCGAGCCGCATTGGGCGGATATCCCTTTTATTTTTTATTCGGCAACTTTTACCACGCGCATGGACGAAATATTCGCGATTAAACTGGGCGCGGCACGCTTTGTCCGCAAACCGGCTGACCCGGAGGAGTTTTTCGGGATTATTCAGGAAGTTCTGCGCAGCCACAAAGAAGGTACCCTGGGAACCGCCACATACAAATTTAAGGAAGAAGAGAACGTCTTGCGGGTGTACAACGACCGGATTGTCAAGAAACTCGAAAAGAAAGTCGCCGAATTGGAAGAAAGCGAGATGCGGCTTGCCAATGCCATGAAAATCGCCAAAATGGGCTACTGGGAATACCACGTTGAGCAAGACCTGTTCACCTTTGACGATCACTTCTATGCCCTTTTTCACACAACCGCGGAGGAGGTCGGCGGCTATCAGATGAAACCGCAGGAGTATGCCGAACGATTTCTCTATCCGGATGACCGTCAGTTGGTGGAAGAGGAAACCCGCAAAGCCCTGGAAGCAAAAAATCCCGACTTTCACCGTCAGTTGGAACATCGGGTTCTCTATGCCGACGGCGGCGTCGGCTACATTTTGGTCACCTTCTTCATCACGAAAAACGATCAGGGACGCACGGTCAAAACCTTCGGCGTCAATCAGGATATCACCGAGTGGAAAAAGATTGAAAAGGAACTTCTGGATAAAGAGACCCAGTATCGGGAAATCTTCGAGGCGGCAAATGACGGATTTCTCATTTTCGACCTGAACGGCGTCATCCGGGAAGCCAATTCAGCCGTCTGTCGAATGTACGGCTATCCCTATAAAGAGATGATCGGTTTAACCGGTAAAGATATTGTCACTCCCGAATATTATCACCTCTTTGAAAAATTTCTAAATGATACATCCAAAGGCGGATCGTTCTGTTGCGAGTCCATTGATCGCCGCAAAGATGGCAGCACTTTCAACTCAGAAGTGCGCGGCGACGCTTTTCAGTTCAAGGGTCAGTCCCACCTGCTCGCCGTGATTCGCGACATTACCGACCGCAAACAGGCGGAAAAGGAACTGCAGGAAAGTGAAGAGCGCTATCGGGCGGTCGTGGAAAACTCCCAAAACGGCGTATTGATCGTCGGTGACGACTATAAGTTCATCTATGCTAATGATACGCTTTGCCAGATGCTCGGGTGTCAGCAAGAGGACATTATCGGTCACGATTTTCGGGAATTTCTTGACGAGGAAAGCAAATTGCTGGTATCCGATAGGTACGAGAAGCGGCGCCGCGGCGAGGAGGTACCTTCCCGCTATGAATTTAATGTCATCCGTCTAGACGGCGAGAAACGAAGAGTGGAAATCAATTCCAAAATCGTCAAGGATACTCAGGGACGACCCCGCACCATCGCCCAACTCATGGATATTACCGAGCGCAAAGAGGCGGAAGAGAACATCCGCCGGTTTACTGAGGGTGCCCACGCTATTCTCTGGCGGGGAAAAGTCACCAAACTGGCAGATGAATCCGCGGGCCGCCGGGGCTTTCACTGGGATATAAATTACATCAATCTGGAGAATATCAGTAAATTCCTGACACTGGCAGAAGATGCCGGCGAGAAGCTGGCTGAAAGATATCATAACAGTATCCTCGCAGAAGACCGGGTGACAATGGAAGCGACCAGTTCCCAGGCGCTGCAGGACAATACCGACGGATACGAGCAGGAGTTCCGTCTCAAAGACGCCAAAGGTCAGCTGCACTGGATGCGTGAAGATGTCCGCATTAACAGAATTGATGACACTCATTTTGAACTGATCGGATTTACCATTGACGTTACCGAAAGTAAACGGATGGAAGCCGAAAATAGAGCACTGGAAACCCAGCTGCTGCAATCCCAGAAAATGGAAGCCATCGGTAAACTCGCCGGTGGCGTCGCCCATGATTTCAACAACCTCCTGACCGTGATTATGGGTAATGCTCAACTGGTAATGATGAAATATAACGAGAGCGATTCCAATTATCATGAGTTAAAACAGATTCTCAACGCCGCCACGAGAGCCGCCAATCTCACCAAACAGCTGCTGATCTTTAGCCGCAAACACGCGATGGAGATCAAAACCATCAATCTCAACAACACCATCTCCAACCTGCTCAAAATGATCAAACGCCTGATCGGTGAAAATATAAGCATTGTTCCCGAACTGGGAGAAAATCTCTGGAACATTGACGCCGACGAAGGCAATCTGGAACAGGCGCTGGTGAATCTGGTGGTCAACGCCAGCGATGCCATGCCGGATGGCGGGACATTAACTATCCGGACGAAGAATGCCCAGATCTCGAAAGCAGAGAGTAAAACCATCCGCTATGCCAAACCGGGGAAATTTGTTAATCTCTCCGTCAGCGACACCGGACGTGGAATTTCTGAAGATATCCTGGACCAAATATTCGACCCATTCTTCACCACGAAAGAGGTGGGCAAAGGAACCGGCTTGGGACTGTCCGTCGTCTATGGGATTATTAAAAAACACAACGGCTGGATTGATGTGCGGAGTGAAGTTAACCACGGTTCAATCTTTGATATATATCTACCCGCCAGCGAATCGGCGACGTTTGAAACACGAGTATCCGACATTCACCCGGAATATGCTAACCGTGGAAACGGTGAAACCATCTTAGTCGTGGAAGATGAAAAAGACCTCCTGGAGTTTACCGTCGCTCTGCTCAGTCAGAATGGATACTCCCCCATCGCCGCTCAGAATGCCAGTGGGGCTCTGGAACTGGTGGCGAAAGCGAAAGAAAACATCAAGTTGATTCTCTCGGATATCGTCCTGCCCGACAGCAATGGTCTGCAGCTGGTTGATCTGATTTTATCCCGATACCCGGGTATTCCTGTTATTTTTTGCAGCGGCTACTTCCAAAAAAATATCCTGGATACCATCCGGCAATATCAGAATTTTCACTATATCCCGAAACCCTTTCAGATCAATGTTCTGCTCGCAATGATCCACGACGCCTTGACCGCGAAAAAACAACGCCGGAAATAATCAAATTCTTTTTAAACCACAAATTTCGCATCTAATGAAGGCGGATTTGAATCTCTGCGAGATTCTGTCCTGATAAATTTTATGATCTAAAAAACTCCGTGGGGAGTTGATCGTGAATAACTCCGGATGCAACCGGAGGAAACCACCATCTCCCAGTGACCAACTCCGGCAGGAGTTGAACAATTGTCGTCATCACTGGTAGCATCAGCAATTTATCACTTTCGCAGCAGGTTTGTTCAACCACTCCGTGGTTGGTAGATTATGGTGTTGCATCATTGTCCATGAATTTCGTTCATGGCTATTCATGTTGAATCCCTGCCGGGATTCTTAAACAGTGATCTGCATTGTCGCAAAAGAGTAAAAACAACTCCACAGGAGTTGAACGTGAATAACTCCGGATGCAATCCGGAGGAAACCACCATCTCCCAGTGACCAACTCCGGCAGGAGTTGAACAATTGTCGTCATCACTGGTAGCATCAGCATTTTATCACTTTCGCAGCAGGTTTGTTCAACCACTCCGTGGTTGGTAGATTATGGTGTTGCATCATTGTCCATGAATT
>OMKS01000121.1_pt1 | contig 66958 bp, 55 predicted proteins | sample 1674721 | NCBI WGS metagenome assembly OMKS01 (sample SAMN06264996, study PRJEB25208) | sediment metagenome | isolation source: hot spring sediment | place: USA: California | collected 2014-09-02 | reverse complement strand
GCTCTTGACCGCCAGGGACATCACCGAGACCAAGCTCAAAGAGATCTCCATGCAGGAAGAGGCAGCCTACCTCAGGAGAGAGAACGTTACCCTGCGTTCTTCCATCAAGGACAGGTACCGGTTCGGAAGCCTCATCGGCAAGAGCGCCGCCATGCAGGAAGTCTATGAGCTGATCCTGAATTCCGCGGCAACCAGTGCCAATGTGATCATCTACGGGGAATCGGGAACCGGCAAGGAACTCGTGGCAAAGGCCATTCACGATCTGAGCAGTCGTGTGCAGAAACCCTTCATCCCGGTAAACTGTGCAGCCATTCCCGACACCCTCATGGAGAGTGAATTCTTCGGGTACAAGAAAGGTGCGTTCACCGGGGCGCACTCGGACAAGAGCGGATACCTCGACATGGCGGACGGAGGCACGCTGTTTCTCGACGAGGTGGGTGAGCTGGGAATCAACATCCAGGCAAAGCTCCTGCGTTCCATAGAAGGTGGGGGATATTCTCCGGTGGGAGGCTCCGTGTCGAGATACTCTGATTTCCGTATCATTGCGGCCACAAACAAGAACCTTCTGGAGATGTCGAAAAAGGGACTCATCCGTGAGGACTTCTTCTACCGCATTCATATCATCCCGATTCACCTTCCTGCCCTGCGTCATCGCAAAGACGACATCCCCCTCCTGGTGGAGCATTTTCTCCGTCTCTATTCTCCGGGCAAACGGATCCCAGATGTCTCTGGGCATGTCCTGGAGGCACTTCACAGCTACGACTGGCCGGGCAACGTCAGGGAACTGCAGAACGTTATTCAGCGATACCTCACGGTCAAGCGCATCGATTTTCTCAAGACCGCTTCTCCGGAAAGCAGAGAGTTTTACAAGGTAACCGAGGTGAAAACTCGCTCGGGAAAGAAAGCCTCCCCCCTGCACGACTACACGGACAGTATCGAGAAGTCCGTGATCGAAGACGCGCTGGCCAAGTACCGGTGGAACAAGAGCAAGGCAGCGGAAGACCTCATGATCTCGCGAAAGACCCTGACCAGGAAGATGAAGAAGTTTGGTCTTGTCTGACCCGATCAGGGCAACATTGTCCCACAATCTCATGACATTGTAAAAAGAAACAATATTTTAAAGAGTTAAGATCAAAAGCGTGATGCTCGACAGGGAAGGGGAGGACAAACCCGCCCATCATCCCCTGGCCGATTTCCGGAAACTCCTGACTAATCCTTCATAAAAACAAGTCTCTGGATATCATCTGTATCCCTGGCACTATCTTTGCTCTCTTTGCTGCAGTTGCTCTGTGATGCAGAGTAATGAGAGTCCACTACTGATTGTTATATGGTGTGCAGTGCAGAGAGACAGACACGTTGTGAGGTTCTTTCATGAAGCACATGACCAGGACGGGGGGAAAACCATGAGTCAGGGAGGGAAAATCCGGGTCTTGATCGCAAAACCCGGGCTTGACGGACACGAGCGCGGTGCCCGGGTCGTTGCGTACGGACTCAGAGATGCCGGGTTCGAGGTCATCTACACAGGGCTCAGGCAGACCCCTGAGCAGATCGTGACAGCGGCAATTCAGGAGGATGTCCAGGTCATCGGCCTTTCGATTCTTTCGGGTGCACACCTGCTGCTGACGCGCAAGGTCATCGACGGCCTCCGTGCCCGCGATGCCCGGGACATCATGGTTCTCGTGGGAGGGATCATTCCCGAGGCCGATATCCCGGGCATGCTGGAGATGGGAGTCGCACGTGTCTTCACAGCCGGGACGCCCATCGGAGACATCGCAGCATTCATCACGGAACAGCTCAGAGATGCCGGGGAGACTCTCCAGGCAGAGCAAACTGAATGAGAGGGGGATCCCATGGCTGATACCAAAAAGAAAATCCGGGAAGCCCTCACGAACTGGGAAGAGAATGTCCTGAAGCCTCGAGTGAAGCGGTTCAATCTCCCGGAGAGCCCCACCAGGTTCTACACCCCGCTGTCGGTGAAGAAGGATGATTTCCTCGGGAAGGTAGGGTTTCCCGGTCAATTTCCCTTTACTGCGGGAAACAGCCCCTTTGATTTCTGGAGGGCCTATGCCAGGGATGCCGCCCTCATGGGGTTTCGGCCTGACTGGGGTGGTGCCGGCAAGGTGGGGAAGTACGGGGGATTCGGTACCGCTTCCGACTACCGCGACTACCTCCTCAGGATGCACGCCATGGGACGCACGGGCGGGCCGAACATCGCCTTTGACCTGGTGACCCAGTGCGGGTACGATTCCGACAGCCCGTACGCCGAGGGCGAGGTCGGTCGTGTCGGCGTGGCCATCGACTCGTTCAGAGATTTCCAGATCATCTACGAAGCCTATACCGGGGAAAACGACATCGACAGGGTGCCGTCCAACTACACCATCAATGCACCTGCAGCCGTCATCATCGCTATGTATGCGGTCCTCGCGAAGAAACGGGGCATCCCCCTGGAAAAGCTCGAAGGAACACCCCAGAACGACATTCTCAAGGAGTTCATCGCCCGCGGAACCTACATTTTCCCTCCCAGACAGTCCATGAGGCTCTTCCGGGACACCTGTGTCTTCTGCACAAAATACCTGCCCAGGCTCAATATCAACAGCATCGGGGGATACCACATCAGGGAGGCGGGGGCCACCCGTATTCAGGACCTCGCGTTCTCCATGGCAAACGGCATCGCCTACATCGAGGCCGGCCTGGAAGGGGGACTGGACATAGATTCATTTGCACCGAAGTTCACCTTCAATGCCTTTGGCGGAAGCATGGAGATCTATCACGAAATCGCCCTTCAGCGGGCGGCCAGGAGGATGTGGGCCACCATCATGAAAGAGCGGTTCAAGGCCCGCGACCCCAGGAGCATGCTGATCCGGCAGCCCATCACGGCACACATCGGGTGTTCCAGCACCACGCTGCAGCGGCCGCTCAACAACCTCGCCAGGGCCGTTGTCGGGGGGATGGCCGCCGGCATGTCCGGTGCCATTCCCGGAGCATTCCCTCCCTTTGACGAACCCCTGGGACTCGGCCACTCCCTGGAGGCGGTCCAGCTCCAGCTCGACGCGACGAGAATCATGCTCTACGAGGCAAAGGTCACCGATGTCAACGACCCCTGGGCTGGATCCTATTTCATGGAATCCCTCACGGACGAGACCGAGGAAGCGGCCCGCAGGGAACTGGACGTGATCGAACGCATGGGGGGTGCCGTGGCTGCCATTGAGAACGGGTACATGCCCAAGGCGGTTGCCAGGAGTGCCTACGAGCGGCAGAAGAAGATCGAGAGCCAGGAGGAGTTCATCGTCGGGGTGAACTGCTTCACCGGTGAAAACGAGATCGAGGTGTCCATCAACCGGGTCTTCGAGTCCACCTATGACCCGGAGCTCATGAAAACCGCGGAAGATCGGCAGAAGGCCAGCCTTGCCGCGTTGAAGCGGGAGAGGAACAGCACGGCGGTGAAGAGCAGTCTCGACCAGCTCAGGACAGATGCCGGGAACGAGCAGCTCAATCTCATGCCCTCGATCTGCGCGTGCGTGGAGGGCGAAGCGACCCTCCAGGAGATCTGCGATGTGCTCAGGGACGAATTCGGGGAAGCACAGCCCATCAAGCTCTAAGGAGAGGATGTGAAGCGGAAACTGGATGATTCCTGGGAGAGACTGATCGAGGCTATGAAGGCAGGCAGCGAGCGTGCCCTGGCGAGGTTGATCACCCGTGTGGAGAATCGTGACGACGGATGGAAGGATGCCATGAAGACGCTCTATCCCCAGACCGGCAGGGCACGTGTGTTCGGTATAACCGGCTCTCCCGGGGCAGGGAAGAGTACGCTCACCAATGAGATCGCCCTTCGGTTTACCAAGCAGGGATGTTCCATCGGGATTATCGCCGTGGACCCGTCCAGTCCCTTCACAGGCGGTGCGCTCCTTGGCGACAGACTCAGGATGCGCGACATAGCCACCCACGAGGGGATCTTCATCAGGTCCATGGCGACCAGAGGAGTTCTCGGGGGTCTCTGCCAGGCCGCCCGTGAGGTCATCAGGATCCTCGATGCCTCGGGCAGAGACATTGTCATCATCGAGACCGTGGGTGTCGGCCAGGATGAGATCGAGGTGGTCAGGGCGGCAGACATCGTGGCGCTGGTGTGCTGTCCCGGCCAGGGTGATGGAATCCAGGCCATCAAGGCGGGGGTGATGGAGATCGCTGACCTCTACGTCGTGAACAAGGCTGATCGCGACGGGGCGGATATCCTGACCTCGGAGATAAGTGCCATGCTCTCCCTTTCCTCGAGGCCTGACGAGGCAATCCCTCCGGTGCTCAAGACCTCTGCTCTGTCCAGGCAGGGGCTCGACGAACTGGTGGCCTGTCTCTCTGAATTCAGGGACAAGCCCCCTGCTTTGAAGAGGCCCATACGGGAACTGGTGAAGGAGGAGATCTTCTGCCTCATGGAGGGAGAACTCCGTCGCATGATCGAACACGGCATGAGTGCGAACGGCTCCCTCGATGGGACGATCGAAGAGATTCTCACCGGAAAACTGGACCCCTACACCGTGGTTGAATCACTGCTGCAGCGCTACCGGCTCCTCGACGAGGAGGCGAACAAAAAAGGAGACGCGTCATGACAGAGAAGACCCCGGGATTCACGGCACGGATCGCTGCCTTTATCGCGGGCACGGATGCATCGAGCATCCCCTCGTGGGCCTACGATCATGCCAGGGTCGCATTCATGGACTGGCTTGGCGTGACCTTTGCCGGCAAGGATGACCCCCTGGTTCACAAGCTCATCGACTATGCCGACCTCATGGGTGGCAGAGAGCAGGCCACCATCATCGGCCACGGCATGAAAAAAGATGTGGGAAGCGCGGCGTTGATCAACGGGAGCGCCTCCCACGCCCTCGATTACGATGATACCCTCGTGTCTTTTCTCGGTCACCCTTCTGTCACCCTCTTTCCGTCACTGCTGGCGCTGAGCGAATGGAAGAATTTCGGGGGGAGCGACCTGCTCACCGCCTATCTCATCGGGCTCCAGGCCGGGGGAACCATCGGAGCCTGTGCGAGCCTCGATCACTACATGGCAGGGTGGCATGCAACGTCGACCCTTGGATACCTGGCCTCTGCAGCAGGCTGTGCCAGGCTTCTCGGGCTGGATGAGCAGCAGACGCGGTACGCCTTGGGGATCGCAGGGACCCAGTCATCCGGGCTGAAGCGAGTGTTTGGAACCATGTGCAAGCCGTTCCACGCCGGCCGGTCCTCTCAGGCGGGTCTCATGTCTGCGCTTCTGGCAGGCCAGGGATTCACGAGCGCCGAAGATATCCTGGAAGGTCCCCAGGGGTTCTTCGAGGCCCTCAAGGGAAACGTCAACGAGGACATCGTGGGCCTCCTCGGGCTCGGATGGGATGTGGTGAACCTCTCCCAGAAGTATCACGCATCCTGTCATGCCACCCACTCACCCATGGAGGCGACCCTGGCCCTCGTTCAGGAGCACGATAGTGAGATTTCCCGGATCAGGTCCATCACGGTGCATTCCTCACGCCTCGCCCTCGATGCCGCGGGGAAGGACAAACCGAGAACCGGGCTGGAAGGCAAGTTCAGCATTCCCTACTGCGTGGCAAACGTACTCCTGCGGGGTGAAACCGGGATGCAGGCCTTCACCGACGAGAAGGTTTCGGACCCTGAAGTACAGGGTCTCATGAAAAAGATCCACGCCATTCACGACCCCGAGATGAAGGCGCTGGAGGCCACCGTTGAAATCGAAACAACAGATGGTGAAACCTACCAGGGGTTTTCCGACATCCTCCAGCAGATACCACCCCTGGAGATCAAGAGGCAGCGGGTGCGGAGCAAGTTCGCGGATCTGTGCGAGCCGGTCATCGGCAGGGAGAAAACGCAGTCTCTGGCCGAGAGGATCGAATGCCTGGATGAGGTGTTATCGCTGAAGGAACTCACAGAAGGATATCTGAACTGAACGGGAGAGTCGAGAGGTGCACAGGGGAACGGCCCGGTCTCGGGAGGGAAGATGAAAGCTCCGGTTCTGATAACAGAGATTCAGCGATTTTCGGTCAATGACGGTCCCGGATTTCGGACGAACGTCTACCTCAAGGGGTGTCCACTGAGGTGTGCCTGGTGTCATAACCCGGAAACGATCTCTCCCAGAGCTGAGCTGTTCTGGAAAAAGCGGTTGTGCACTCAGTGTGGTGCGTGCATGGATGCCTGTCCGCAGGATGCCATCAACCCCCCCATACCCCCGGAGATCGCACGGCAGGAAGACTCCACCTACCACAAGATCATCCGCGAGAAGTGCAACGGATGCATGGAGTGTGTGAAGGTCTGTTCATACGACGCGCTCCAGGTAACGGGTCGCGCCATGAGCATCGAAGAAATCCTGGATGAAGTTGAGCGCGACAGACCCTTCTACGACAATTCGGGAGGAGGGCTTACGCTCAGCGGCGGGGAACCGACCGCTCATCCGGAATTTGCCTGTTCACTGCTCGATGGGGCACGCGCACGAGGCCTCCACACGTGCATCGACACGAACGGATACTGTGAATTCGAGGTGCTCAGAGAGATGTCTCGTGCAGCAGACGTCGTCCTGTTCGACCTCAAGCACCTGGACTCCCGCAGGCACCGGGAGGAGACGGGCGTTGAAAACAAGCGGATCCTGGAAAACCTCACGAACTTGAGCAGGATTCACCACGACATCTGGATACGGATACCGGTTGTGCCGGGCTTTAACGAAGACCTCGAGTTTCATCGGGATGCGGCCGCATTCATCTCGTCCCTCGGCGGATCCATCAGGAGGGTCGACCTGCTGCCCTATCACAACTGGTGCCAGGACAAGTACGGGTGGCTCGGAATCGACTGGGTCTACCGGGAGATCGAGGCGCTCGATCCCTCCATCCTGGAGATTCACGCTGATTTCTACAGAGAAAAAGGTCTCAGGGTGACCATCGGAGGATCGGGATTCGAAGAGACAGGCACAGCGCTCAGGCTCTGAGACGTGCTCAGGGCCCGGACTGTGATGAATATATGCAGAGAGTCCAGGAAATGCACCACAGACTGAACACAGGAGAGAACGGGATGGTTGATACGTTCACAACGGAGGTATCCGGGCAGGCGGGTTCTCGATCCTTTCACCCGGGGTATCATGTTGTGAGAGAACAGGAGACATTTCTGTAACGAAAGGAGGTGAACAGGATGCCCACGTGCAAGGAGTGCAAAAGATTCTTTCCCTTGGAAGAAGATCCCGGCAAGGGGGATTGTGTACAGAGGGTGATCGATCCCCGGCAGGCATATTACCAGGCAAAACCAGTGTCAGCGGACAAGGATGCTGTGAAATGTCCCTCGTTTGAGAAAAAATGAATCCATACCCTGGAACGTGACGGAAAAAATCAGGAATAAGGGGAGCATACTATGGCAGTCAGAGCAGAAACTCTCAAAGAACTTGAAGAGAAACAGGAGTGGTGGTGGGCCGCAGAGAAAAAACGATCGAGCCGGCTCGACTACCTCAGGAAAGCCATGTGGAAGAAGGGGGCTATCGGGGGTCTGTATCCCGCTGGACTCTACATCGATCTTGAACGCCCCGTGCTGCAGACTGAAAAGGCAAGGGAGCTGGAATTTTCACCCGATCCCTACGTCATCAAGTTTGCCAAGATTCTCGCGCATGTGCTCGACAACAAGACGATCTTCATCACGGATCACAGCCAGCTCGTTGGATACCTGGGAAGTCAACCCCACACGATAACCTGGGACCCGACCCTGGCAGCGCTTCTGAATCATGAGGTTGTCAATGACCCGACATCCATTCCGGAGCCCATGGACGAGAGCCTTAAAACAATCACGGACGTGGCGAATTACTGGGCTGGCAAGTCGGATCTGGACAAGATCCTGCCCCACATGGATCTCGACGATGCCATGAAGGTTCTCTCCGGCGCCATCGGGTGGGGCGTCCCGCTCTCGAGGGGGGGGTATTCCGGCAAGGATTACGAGTACATCATGAGCGGTGTGCGGGCCTTTGAAGACGTAATTGCCGAACTCGACAGGAAGATCGAAGAGGCGGACGCGAAGGCCCATGAGCCAGGAGCCTCCAAGGAGATCAGCGACCTGTACGACAAGATGAACATGTGGGAGGCGATGAAAATCACGCTGGAGGCAGGCATCCGGCACGGGAAGCGCTATGCTCGCCTGGCCAGGATCATCGCCGAGAACTTCGAGACCGATCCGGACAGGAAAGAAGAACTCCTCCAGATTTCCGAGGTCTGCGAACGCATTCCTGCGAAGCCGCCGAGGACCTTGCAGGAGTCGCTCCAGTACGATCTCTTCATCCAGCTCTTCAGCAGGAACGAGGCCATCGAGGGTGCGTGGCCGTCCAGGCCGGACTACTACCACGGCCCGTACTATGAAAAGGATGTAACCATCGACAAGGCGCTGACGGAAGAAGAAGCCCTCGATCTGGTAGGTGAATTCCTCATCCGTGCCGCGGAGGTGTCCCAGTACAAGGTCAGGTGGGCTCGAGAAGGGCTCCAGGGAATCGAGGGGACCTGGGTGTGGACGCTCGGCGGCGTGAAAAAGGACGGGAGCGATGCCTGCAACGCTATGACCATCGCGCTCCTGAAGGCGGCACGGCTCGTCAGGGTTGCAAACCCGACCTTTGCCTTCAGGTGGCACCCCAAGGTGAGCGACGAGGTCATGCGCGAATGCTTCGAGTGCATCCGCCAGGGGCTCGGGTACCCCTCCATGCGCAACGATCCGATCCTCATCGCCAATGCCATGAACTGGCATGGACACCCCATCGAAGAGGCCCGTACCTGGGTGCACCAGGCATGCATGTCTCCATCGCCCTGCACCAAGCACGGTTTCCAGCCCATGCGGATGGCAAATGCCACGGCCAACTGCGCCAAGATCATGGAGTACGTGTTCACCCGCGGGTATGACAATGTGGTGAACATGCAGATCGGTGCGGAAACGCCGCCTGCAGAGACGTTGACGACCTACGAGCAGGTGTTCGATGCCTGGGTGACCCAGATGAAAACCATCTTCAGCATCCTAGTGCGCCCGGTGAACAGGGCCCGGATTCTCGCGCCGAAGATGACCCCCAGGCCGTACCTGTCGGCAGTATCCGAGCGTTCGGTCGACAGCGGACTGGACGTATGCGATCCATCGATAAGCCGCGGCAACGCGTGGATCACGGCGTTCACCTGGGTCGAGAACGCCGACAGCCTGGCAGCCATCAAGAAGCTCGTGTTCGATGAAAAGAAGTACACCATGGCCCAGCTCAAGGAAGCCCTCGCGAATAACTGGGAAGGCAGGGAGGAGATGCGTCTCGATTTTGTGAAGAACGCGCCCAAGTGGGGCAACGACGACGATTATATCGACTCGATCATGCTCGACTGCCTGCGCGAGGCGGCCAAGTTCTCGCGGGAACTCAAGTGTCCCAGTGGCAACAACTGGCCGATCCTGCCCGAGAACGTCAGCGGGAACATTCACTACGCCAACATCGTGGGCGCGCTTCCCAATGGACGCAGGCTCGGGGATGCCCTGTACGACGGCGGCATCTCACCGGGGCCGGGGCTCGACAAGAAGGGACCGACGGCCGTGCTGAAATCGTGCTCCAAGATAGACCACATATCCGACGGCCGGGCGTTTCTCCTGAACACTCGGTTGTCTCCCACCCAGCTTGCAGGGGAAAAGGGGTATCAGCTCTGGAAGACCTACATGAAGACCTGGGCCGATCTCGGCATCGACCATGTCCAGTTCAACTGCGTCTCGGACGAGACATTGAGGAGCGCCCAGAGGGACCCTGAAAAGTACCAGGAAGTGATCGTTCGGGTGGCCGGGTACAGTGCCCATTTCGTGGATATCAGCCGCAAGACGCAGGACAATATTATCCAGAGAACCGTGCAGGGACTGGGGTGATGCTGGCGGGGTGGGGAGGCTGCTTCTCCTGGGAGCGGCTCACCCCGCTCCCAATTCAGTGAGAAAGAACCAAAGGAGACGGTATCATGGCAAGAATGAGCAGAGATGACTATGCAAAGGCATCGGGTGCATTCGGCCTGCAGCCCAGAGGCGTTGATACGAAAGAGGAACTCGAACAGGTTCCGGATCAACCCTGTGGTCTGTGTAAGCATTACCTGGAAAGCGCGTATACAAGCGACGGGAGGGGAAGCTGCAAAATCCTGAAAGAGGGGTCTGATATCACCCGCGACCCGCCGGTGTTCATCCTGGAGGGAAGAAACGGTTACATGCTCAGAATTCTCACCGACGCATCGAGGTGCACGTACTACGAGCGAAATGAATTCATCGACAAGGACGGGTATGAATGCAGCGATCCCGCATTCAGAAGGTTCATGCGGCAGTTGAAAGACAAGTAACGGCTGGATTCAAACAGACGAAAGACGAAGGAGGACGGTATGAAATGTCCTGAATGTGGATTTGAAGCCCAAGTTTCGACGTTCCGGTATTTGTACAATGCACGCATCGATGCATCGGTAAGCATCCGGCAGTGTACGCAGTGCCAGGCGTGGCTCGCAGTGGACGAACTCAAGGGAACCGCTGACCAGAAGGTCGGTCCGGGGGAGGCCCCCTGGGGAAAATCAGCCGGGATCGAAGGGCTCGCAGAGGATGTGCCATCCAAGAGCACGTGAGTCGAGAACACGCTTGGCTGGTGTGTGAACGGAGCGATGCATGAACCAGACCTGCCACAAGTGCGGCTACACGGGAGATTACCTCGAATTCGCGTACCTCTGCAAGAACGGGTGCCCGGCATGCGGGGAGTCGGATCTGCGAAGCTGTCCGAAGTGCGGTGCGCACTGCGTTTTCTCCCGTGCCGAGTCCCTGGAGGAGGAAGAGGGTCTGATGCGGGAGCTCTCCATGGAACTGTCTCAAATCACGAAAGACGCAGACCCGGCAACCCGTGATCACGCGCGCAGGATCATTTCCCGGCTCCGTGAGATGAATCTCAGGTGGAACATTCCTGAATTGAGCAGATTTCTCCTCCAGCGACAGAAAGAACTGTTCTACTAGGAATCGTGCCTGATGCGAAGGAACAGGAGCTGTGACACGCATGAAATGTTCCAAAAAACACCATAAATATAAATAATTATGTATAGTTGAGGCTGATAATGAAGAAATTTGGAACAGTAGTGAAAGACCAGTTCGGCACAACAGCATCTGTTCCTGCGGCGGAAGAGCACTTCTTTCTCCCGGCCGGAATCATCGAGAATCTCGAGCGCATCAGAATGCTCTCCGAGCGTCACCCGGTAAACGTGCTGGTCGCAGGAAAGCAGGGATGCGGAAAGTCGACCCTGGTCAGGCAGTTTGCAGCACGAAACTCCAGGCCCCTGGCCACCTTTCAGATCGGGATTCTCTCGGAGCCCGGCCAGCTGTTCGGCGAGCACAGGCTCAAGGATGGCCAGACCTACTACCAGGAGTTTCTCTTTCCCCGGGCAATCCAGACCCCGGGGTGCGTGGTTCACCTCGAGGAGATCAACAGGCCTGAACACCCCAAGGCGCTCAACATGCTTCACTCTGTTCTGGCAGAAGACCGCCACGTCTGGATCGATGAGCTCGGACACATCAAAGTTGCCGATGACGTGGTCTTTTTTGCGACACTGAACGAGGGCGAGGAGTTCGTGGGAACGGAAATGCTCGATGCCGCCCTCAGAGATCGGTTTTACGTCACCATGCTCGACTACCTGCCACCCGAGGTGGAAACACGGGTGCTCTGCTTGAAGGCCGATCTTTCCGAGAGCGACGCGCTCACCATCGTAAACGTTGCCAACCGTCTCCGGAGCAACAGGAACGAGCCGATGGTCGTCTCGACCCGCCACACCCTGATGATCGCCGAGATGGTGAACGTGAGGGCAACGGTGAGGGAGGCCTTCGTGTCCAGCCTCCAGCTCAATCCGGACATTCTGGAAACAGTGCTCCTTTCCCTGCACCTTGAGCTCGGGAAGATGGACAGGACTCCCCGGGGAGACTATCAGCTCTACTAGGAGAAGAAAAGCCGATGGACTGTACGCCGTCTGAACATGCCTGTGTCGGAGGAGAGAACCTCTCGGGGTACTGGCGGTGCAATACCTCGCACCTTGAATCCCTTGAGCTGGCGAACCTGCTCAGGGCCCTGAGGAAGGTGGCGGGGTATCTCGGCCCCAACGTCGGGTCCGTGGAATATGCCGGCATGGGGGGTACAGCACCGTCATCCATCTGGATAGAACCCGGCATGGTCAAGGGGACGTACCCCGTCCCGGAAGAGAACGTTGATTGCCTTGTGGGCATTGTGGTCCACGAGGCGCTCCACCAGCTCGAGTGGAGTGATCGGGTCTGGAGGATTCTCGAGACGGATTTCGCTGCCATGAGTCCCCAGTCGCTGGTGAGGTTTCAGAAGGTGGTGTCCACCGGCGAACACCTGTACGTGGATAGTACGGTTCGATACTCGATACTCGAGGGATACCTCGAAAAGGCACGGAACCGAGTATTCTTGGAGTACGAGGCAGAGGGGGGCGACATGGCGGAGACCTTCGACTCCCTGATCCTCCTCTGGTGGAAGAGGGCCTGCGGTCTCGGTCATGTAGGCGACCGCGGCGATACATACGGGGAAGCCCTTGCGTGTCTGGAGAGACTTACCGCAGCGTGCGATGCCCTGAAACAACGGGAGTCGAGCATCAGCTCGCGCTGTGAAGCCAGGGCCTCTCTCTATCGTTCCTGCTGGAAAGACCTGGAAGGGATGGTCTCGAGGTATCGGATTGTCAACAAGAGGCTCTCCTGGGTGCCCCGGCATCTCGCCGACCGGGGGAAACGATCGGAAGGTTCAACTCACAACCGTCAGATCGGTGAGGACCTCTCCCACGGGCTCGCTCGTGACATCCAGACGCATGTTGCTGCGGATTCAGCCGATATCACGCCACTGATCGCCTCTGTGGTGGGGTATGACAATCCCGATCTCGTCGCCACCTCCCGGTGGGACTATGCTATCCCGGCACAGCCCGTCATCGACAAGGTGCTTGTCGGTCGCATCAGGTCTATTTTCACGACCTATTCATCGAGGGAATCCCTCGAGAGCAGGGGGCTTTCCAGCGGACGTATCGATTCCAGGAGGCTGTATCGCGCCCCGGTATCAGGCAGGTGCTTCTCGTACCGCCAGTGGAGGCCTGCCATGGACTGGAACGTCACGCTCCTCATCGATGCGAGTGCATCCATGAGGGGAGGGAAGTGGCGTATGGTCGAAAACACGGTCTCAACCCTGCACAAGGCACTTTCGGGGTATCGGAATCGGTTTGGGGCATACGCGTACTTCGAGCAGGATCGTGTCTGCATGATCTCGAGGCTCACGCGTGACGGGAAGGTGTTTTCCGTGCCACCGACCGGGCAGACAGCTTCCGGCCAGGCGATTATCGCGTGTGCCCTGTTCATGCCGCCCGAGCGGAGGAGGAAGATCCTCATCCATGTCACCGACGGCAAGTCCAACTATGGGTGCGATGTCTCCTATGGAATCGAGTACTGCGCCCTCAAGAAGATCCACCTCGTGACGCTCGGGTGCGGATGTCAGGACACAGATGCCATGGAAAGACAGTACGGGAACACTCTCGAGTTCCTGGAAAGTTTCCGGCAGCTCCCCCATGCCATAGAACAGCTGCTCAGGCGGACCTTCCTCTATTGTTCGAACAGGGCCTCCCTGAGCCGTTCCACCGGATGCCGGAAGCCCGGTGAAGTACAGGGCGAGCAGGCAAAAGGGCGGGAGTCCCTCGAGAACCCCTGAACAGGAGGAAAGGAAATGAAGGTCAGTGATACCGTGAAGGGCTATTTGCAGACAGAGGGCAGATCGAATGTTCTGGCAACCACGGACAGTGAAGGCAGGGTGAACGTGGCAACCTTCGGCTCGTTCCATCTTGCGGATGACTCCACGGCCATCGTGATGTTGGGTGACAACAGGTCGTATGAAAATCTCCAGGAAAACCCCTTTGCCGCCTGCATGGTGACACTCCACGGGAAGACAGGACTCGCAGCCCAGGGGTGCAGGCTCTACCTCAAGGTTCGCTCCATCGAGGACAGCGGAGAGACGTGGGAAGAGGTCAAGGGCATGGTGAAAGCGAGGATAGGCGATGCTGCCGAGATGCTCAAGCATCTCGTCCGGTTCGATATCATGGAAGCCCGTCCGATCCTGGATTTTGGACAGGGTGTGTGAAGAGGAGACGGAGAGGGTTCGGGATGGAGCGTCGTTGTCCATGAAAGGGGAACAGCGAGGACGGGACATTGGAAGGAAAACAGTCGTCATGAGACGAACAGGAAGGAATGCCTATGACTGAAGAATCGATACTTCTGACAGAGATACGCTCGCATGTCGGAACCCTTACCTTCAACAGGCCCCAGAGAAAGAATGCGCTCTCTCTCGAGCTGCTTGTTGCCATCCACAGGACACTCCAGGAGTGGGGGGGCAGGGATGAGGTGCGTGTGGTCGTCATTACCGGAGGAAGCACAAAGGCCTTTTCCTCGGGGTATGACATTGCATCCATTCCCACGCAGATGACCCCTGAACTCGAAGAAGCCATGAGATCCAGCAACCCCCTGGAATTCGCGCTGAACAGCGTTGCAGAGTATCCGTACCCCACCATTGCCATGATGAATGGCTATGCGTATGGGGCAGGGCTCAACCTGGCCATGTGCTGCGACATCCGGATCGCTGTCGAGGACATCAGTGTCGGGATGCCGCCTGCAAAGCTCGGCCTGGTCTATCACCCGGAAGGGATCAGGCAGTTCCTGGAAGTGATCGGCATGGCAAAGACCCGGGAGATCTTTCTGTCCGCGAGAACCTACCTGGGAGAGGATGCACGGGCGATGGGGCTGGTCGACTGGCTCGTCCCGGAGGCAGACCTCGTTTCCTTTACGTATTCCCTCGCAGACGAGATCGCAGCCAACGCCCCGCTGTCCCTCAAGGGCACCAAGCGGATCCTGAGCATGTACCGCGAAGGGATGAGGCTTACACAGGCCCGGCAGCAGGAGGCTGAAAAGCTCATGAACGAGGCCTTTGACAGTGATGATCTCAAGGAAGGACAGATGGCCTTTTTCGAGAAGCGAAAACCGAAGTTTCACGGGCGGTAGATCAGGGGAGAACCCGGAAGGAAGGAGGTCAGAGATGTCTGTAGACAGTCAAAAGAGAAAGAGGATTCGAAAAGAAATCGCTGTTCCGCCCATGAATCCTCAGGAGAGGACGGTTTCTACCCAGCAGAACCAGGGGCTTCCGGGAGCCAGCGTCGAGTGGAACGTGGGGAGCATCATCTCGAAACGGGCACGTCTGACACCGGAGAAGAATGCCCTCATCTACGAAGACACCCCGGTTACCTTCAAGACCCTCAACGATGGGACCAACCGCTGTGCCCACCTCCTCGAGCGCAAGGGCATCAAGAAGGGAGACCGCATCGGCGTGCTCCTGTTGAACTGCGTGGAATTTCTCGAGGCATACTTTGCCGCAGCAAAGCTCGGGGTGATCTTCGTGCCGCTGAACTGGCGCATGGTGGGTCCCGAACTCGAGTACCAGCTCAACGACTGCAGTGTGCGCATGCTCCTGTTTCACGATTCTTTTCTCGGGAGTGTCGATCTCATCAGGACACGGCTCAAGGTCGAACACGACAAGTTCATCTTCCTGAAGAGCGGGAGCCCGGTGCTGCCGGGGTTCGAACTCCCCAAGTGCCCGCCCTGGGCTGAGGACTATCACGAATTGATCAAGGATCAGCCCGTGGTTGAACCTTCACCCGAACAACCCGTAAAGATGGACGATCCCCTGGCAATTCTGTACACCTCCGGGGTGACGGGAAACCCGAAAGGCGCGATGGTTTCCCACATGCAGACCTTTTTCAAGAATTTCCAGATAGCTCTCTACGTCGATGGCCAGCAGGACGACATTGTGATAGCCCAGATGCCCCTGTTTCATTCCGGCGGACTGTTCATCGTGGCGACCCCCTGTCTGATGGGGGGAATGACACTGGTGATGCGCGGGGGGTTTGATGCAGAAGAATTTGCTCAAGACATCCAGCGATACCGCGGAACCATAGTCTTTGCACTCACCACCATGTGGCGCCTGATCCTGGACTCCGGGAAACTCGACCAGATAGATGTGAGCAGTGTTCGCTGCGTAGTGGGCGGAGGAGAGAGAACACCGGCGAAGCTCTTCGAAGAGCTTGCCAAGAGAGATCTCTTCATGCAGCAGGGATTCGGTCAGACGGAAAACTCGGCAATGATGCTGCTGCCTCGTGAGGATATCGTGCGGAAGATGGGGTCCATCGGGAAACCGGGGTTCTTCACCGAAATCTGGATCTCCAATGGAAACGGGAAAAAACTGCCGCCCGGTGAAATCGGTGAGATCGTGGCACGCGGACCTACGGTTATGAGCGGGTACTGGAACAGACCCGAAGAGACTGCGCGAACCATCGTGGGTGGGGTGCTCCACACCGGAGACCTCGGATACATGGACGAAGAGGGATACTTCTACATCGTGGATCGAGCCAAAGACATGTACCGGAGTGGAGGGGAAAATGTGTATCCCGCTGAGATAGAGAAGATTCTGGTGACACATCCCAAGGTTTCCATGGCAGCCATCATCGGGGTTCCCGACGAGAAGTGGGGAGAAGTGGGGATGGCCTTTATCGTGCCGATGGCGGGCGAGAAGCTTACGGAACGTGAGATTCTCGAGTTTCTCAAGGGAAAAATCGCGAAGTATAAATTTCCCTCCAAAGTCGAATTTCTCAGTGAGCTGCCGCTCACCGCGACCATGAAGGTGAAAAAGGCGGAGTTGAAGAAGAGATATGCAGCCCGGTGACAGAGGAAAACCCTGGTCAAATCGAGTCAGTGAGATGCTGGGGTGCACCTACCCCATCATCTCGGGACCCATGCGGCTCATCAGCCTGGGAAAGATGGCGGCATGCGTCTCCAACGCCGGGGGGTTCGGCGTCGTTGCAGCCTCCGGGCTCAGCCCGGAGGAGCTCGTCAAAGAGCTGAAGAAGGCACGCTCACTCACCGATCGACCCATCGGGGTGAATATTCCGGTCTATCGGCCCAACGCCATGGATGCGCTGGAGATCGCCATCGACATGGGTATCGAGGTTGTCTACACCTCGGCGGGCAATCCCGCGAAGATGATCGACAAGATCAAGACAGCCGGAATGAAGCTGATCCACAAGATATCAAGCCTCGACATGGCTCGCAAGGCCCAGGCCGCCGGCGTAGACGGTGTGGTTGCCATGGGGGTCGAGGCAGGAGGGCACATCGGCAGGGAGGGGATGACCACGTTCTGCCTGGTTCCCATCCTCGCACGGGAGCTCACCATTCCCGTCATCGCCTCAGGTGGCATCGGCGATGCACGGGGATTTCTCGCGGCTCTGGCACTGGGGGCCGAAGGAGTCGAGATCGGGACCAGGCTCGTGGCCACCAGGGAATGCCCTGTGCCCAAATTTTTTAAGACCGCGGTCTGTTCGGCTTCCGGCAATGCCACGATCGTGCTCGGGAAGGATGCAATGCCCATCCGTGTCCTGAAGAACACGATCTCTGCCCAGGTTGCCGGACTCAATGATCACGAGGCCGATCAGACGATAACAGCCAGAGGAGATGCCCACTACGTCGCCGACGGGGGGACCAAGGACACGGCAGTCATGCCGTGCGGACAGGTCTCAGGTCTCGTGCGCGAGATCGGCCAGGTGAAGGAGGTGCTCGATGAGATGGTGTCAGGGGCAGGATCTCTCGCGGGGTCTCTGGATGCGCTGGCAAAAGGAGGGTTGAGATGAGCTGGGAACATGTTCTCCTCGATCTCGATGATCATGTGGCCACCATAACCCTGAACAGGCCGGAGCGGATGAATGCCTTCGGAGGCAGGATGCGACAGGAGATCGTGGCAGTGCTCGAGCAGGTCGCGACCGATCCCGAAGTCCGGGTAGTCGTTATCACCGGGGCAGGCAAGGCCTTCTGTGCCGGGGGAGATGTGAACGAGTTTGCCTCGGGAGAAACCCAGGCACTGGAAAAAGAGGTTTCCAGCGAACGCCATGCCATGTGCCGGGCAGTGCTCGCCATCAACAACATGGAGAAGCCCGTCATTGCCTCTGTCAACGGCGTTGCCGCCGGAGGAGGATGCAACCTGGCGCTGGCCTGCGATATCAGGATCGCAAGTGATCGCGCACGATTCGGTCAGGTGTTCACCAGACGGGGTGTCCACCCGGACTGGGGAGGGATTTATTTTCTCCCCAGATTGGTTGGCTATGCCAAGGCTGCCGAGCTGATCTTTTCGGCGGAAATCATCGATGCTCACGAGGCGCTCTCCATCGGCCTGGTGAACAGGGTAGTACCGCACGATGATCTCCCTGCAGCGACGAAAGAATGTTCCACGAGGATCGCACACAATGCCCCGATCCCTGTTGCCCTGGCAAAACGGGGCCTCCAGAACTTTGGCCGGTGGGATCTTTCCCACGCTCTGGACTATGAAGCCTATGCGCTGGAACTCTGTATGAAATCCAGGGACATCGTGGAGGGTTTTGCCTCCTTTTTAGAAAAACGGGACCCCGTTTTTCAGGGGAAGTGAGGCCCTGTCACGGTGTCTGTTATGGGAAAGGGATGGGGAATTGACTCATATACCGATGCTGGGACTGGTAGCAGGATGGCTCGCAAGTCCATTTCCCGGAGCCAGACCCATGGAGATATCTGCTGGTCTGCACCATACAGGTGCAGCCTCTCCAGGAGAGAAGAGACCGGGAAAGGAGGAGAACCATGAGGAAGAAAGTAACGTTCATCGGCGCGGGACATGTCGGTGCCACAGCAGCCATGCGTGTGGCTGAACTGGACCTGGCCGACATCATCCTGATCGGCGGAATTCACGAAGGCATGTCGGCGGGCAAGGCGCTCGACATGGCCGAAGCCTCGCCCATGGAGAAGCACCACAGCAGGATCGCCGGATATACCAATGATTACTGGGATGTCGAGGGTTCAGACATCATTGTGATCTCGTCAGGGGTTGCCAGGAGACCTGGTATGAGCAGGAATGATCTGCTCTCCACGAACAAAGAGATCGTACGTGTCATTGTCGAGAAGGCGGCGGAGCTGGCGCCCGAGGCGATTGTCATCATGGTGACGAATCCCCTGGATGCCATGTGCCACGTGGCCCTGGAAGTCAGCGGGTTTCCCAAACACCGGGTGATCGGCATGGCCGGGGTGCTCGACTCGGCCAGGTTCGCAACCTTTATCGCCATGGAGCTCAAGGTTTCAGTGGAAAATATCTGTGCCTTCGTCCTCGGCGGACATGGGGACACCATGGTGCCTCTCCCCCGGTACACCTGCGTGGCAGGCGTACCGGTGACCGAACTCATGAGCACTCAGCAGCTTGAAGCCATTGTGGACAGAACACGCAACGGCGGTTCGGAAATTGTGGGCCTGCTCAAGACAGGCAGTGCCTACTATGCCCCTGCATGTGCGGTGAAAGAAATGGTGGAGGCCATCTTGAAGGACAAGAGGAAAATCATGCCCTGCTCGGTCTATCTCGAGGGAGAGTACGGCATCAACGGGCTGTTCGTCGGTGTTCCGGTAAAGCTGGGATGCCGGGGAGTGGAGGAGATCGTCCAGGTCGGGCTCACCGAACAGGAACAGGAAGACCTTGAAAAGTCGGCAGACTCAGTCCGGAAGATGGTGAATGTGCTCAATGGCATCAACCTCCGTTCCACCGGGAAACACGGCACGGGAAAAAAGAAAGAGGTTCCTGTGTTCAAGGAGAAGACCAAGAAGACCTCAGCCGTCTTGCGGGGCTAACGAGGGCCACGATGCTCCCGTGATTCACGCTCGAGCAGGGGTCACACGAACGCGTGTATCCAGGTAACACCCTCTTTGTCGTACTGTCGTCCGAGGTCCCCCGGCATTCCGCCGGGATAGTCGGGCGGCAGATTTTTTGTTCCTGCGCCGAGGTAACGGAACCAGGAAAGGCTTCGTGGGGATGCGCGTGCGCCTCGCATGGGAAAAACGGGGACACGGAAAACCTCATCGAACCCCTTTCAATTCCCCTGAATCCCGGGAAAAACGCACTGCGGAGCCACCTGACATTGACGCCAGGGAAGGTGGACACGTTTTTACCTGTTGACCGGGAAATTTGTTTGTCGCTAGAGTGGGTAGAGGAGATGAGAGGCGGGGCGACGTTCTCTCCGGTCTTTTTACACACTTGAGCAAGGGAGGATTTCCAATGAGAAAGGGTTCCCTGATTTCTTTCGTGACAGGGGTGTTTCTGTTGGCCGTGGCATGTATCGTGCCGGGTTCTGTTCAGGGCTCAGACAAGCCCTTCGTGTTCGGTCTCCTCCTGGTGGGTCCGTACAATGACCACGGGTACTCGCAGGCCCATTACGAGGGGGGTGAGTATGTACAGAAAAAGGTGCCCGGCACCAGGATGATCTACATCGACAAGGTCAACCCTGCGGACAGACCCGGGGTGACCATCGTCCAACTGGTGGATGACATGGTGGAGAAGGGTGCGCAGCTCATTATCGCCAACTCCGACGACATGAAGGACGGAATCAGGGAGGCGGCGCTGCAGCACCCCAAGATTCACTTCGTCCACATCTCCGGTGACGACGTGCTCACCGGCAAGGCGCCGGGCAACCTCGTGAACGTCTTCGGCAGGATGGAGTATGGCAAGATGATGGCAGGTTTTGCCGCTGCCATGACCACTCAGACCGGAAAGATCGGGTACCTCGGGCCGTTGATCAACGAAGAAACCAGGAGACTGGTGTCCTCCGCCTACCTCGGTGCCAGGTATGCCTGGGAGACGGTCCTGAAGAAGGACCCCAAGGACCTGACCTTCCAGGTCACCTGGATCGGGTTCTGGTTCAACATTCCAGGCGTCACGGCAGATCCCACCCAGGTCTCCCACAACTTCTTCAATTCAGGCTACGATGTGGTCATCTCGGGCATCGACACTACCGAGGCCCTCGTGGTCGCAAGGCAGAAGGTCCGGGAGGGCAGGAAGGCCTGGGCCATCCCCTATGACTACATCGGTGCCGGTGCCGGGGCCCCGGAGGTCTTTCTGGGTGTCCCGTATTTCAACTGGGGGCCGTCGTACGTGGATCTCGTGAACAAGTCCAGGGCAGGAACCTGGAAGCCCGCGTGGATCTGGCTCGGCCCTGACTGGAAGGACATCAACAATCCAGACACGTCAACCATCGGCTTCAAGAAGGGCGATGCCCTGTCGGAGACTGCGGCTCGTGCCCTGGATGCCTTCATCGCCGATCTCGGATCCGGCACGGTGCAGCTGTTCAAGGGCCCTCTCTACTACCAGGACGGGAGTGTGTTTCTCAAAGACGGCGAGATCGCGACAGACAAACAGATCTGGTACATGGAACAGCTCCTGCAGGGTGTGCTCGGTCAGAGCAGCGCACGGTAACCAGAAATAGCCTCTTACGAGCTCATACCCGGTGCAGGATGCTGAACAGGTGCATGCTGCACCGTTCTTTTTATAGAGGGGGTGAACCCTTGATCTCACAGGGTGCGAGACACGTGGTGCTCGAACTCCAGGACATTCACCGGTACTTCGGAACAGTTCAGGCAAACCGCGGCATCGATCTCACAGTGAAGCCCGGAAGAATTCACGGAATTCTGGGCGAGAACGGTGCAGGCAAGAGCACCCTCATGAAAATCCTGGCCGGCTATCTCCCCATGACACGGGGAAGGATTCTCCTCGATGGAACAGAGGTGAGGTACGCCAGCCCCAACGAGGCTTCTTCCCTCGGGATCGGGATGCTCTACCAGGATCCCATGGATTTCCCCATGCTCAGCGTGATCGAGAACTTCATGATCGGACAGGTTTCGGGCGTTGCCTCTGCGGGAGAAACGTATCGACGGAAGTTTTCAGAACTTGTTCAGGAGTTTGATTTCACGCTGCGGCCAGATACCCCGGTTCATCTCCTCACCATTGGAGAGAGGCAACAGCTTGAGATCCTCAGGCTGCTCTCTATCGGGGCAAGAGTCCTCATCCTGGACGAGCCGACAACCGGGATCTCCACGACCCAGAAAGAGATCCTGTTCAGTGCGTTGAAAAAACTCGCCGCCGAAGGCAGGAGCGTGATCCTGGTATCCCACAAACTGGAAGATGTGGATGCCCTGTGTGATACGGTCACGGTGCTGCAGGATGGCAGGGTCTCCGGCGCCATGGATCAGCCCTTCGACAGCACGACTCTCCTGAGCATGATGTTCGGTGCTCCCCCGGAGAGCTCCCGTCACATACACCGGCCGACGTCACAGACTATCCTGCGCCTCGATAACGTCTCGGCTGCAGGTGGCAGGACAGGGTTGTCCGGCTGTTCGATCCAGGTGAGAAGAGGCGAAGTCGTGGGTCTCGCGGGCCTCGAGGGGAGCGGGCAGGGGGTGCTGCTGCGTGTCGCTGCAGGGCTCCTTCGGCCCAGGAAGGGGACCATACACCTCGATAACCACAACATGACCCACCAGGGCTACCACGCCTACAGGAAGGCCGGTGCAGCCTTCCTCCCGGCATCGAGACTGGAAGAGGGACTGATCCGGGGGCTGACCATCACGGAGCACTGCGCCCTGCAGCAACAGGGGCGTTCCTTCCTGGTGGACTGGCACGAAGCGCACGCCGGGGCACGGAAGAAGATCGCCGGGTTCCAGGTGATGGGATCACCGGGATCGGTTGTGGAATCCCTCTCCGGGGGAAATCAGCAGCGGCTCCTCCTGGCCTTTCTGCCCGAGCGACCAAGGCTGCTCCTCCTGGAGAATCCCACCCGGGGGCTTGATCTCGAGTCCGTTCACTGGGTCTGGAATCACCTGGACGCTTACTGCGAGCAGGGTACGAGCATCGTTTTCTCCTCATCCGAGCTCGACGAGATCCTACTGGCGGCCGACCGGGTGCTCGTGTTCTTCGAGGGAAGAATCATCAAGGATGTGCTCGCAAGCCGGACAAATGTCATGGAACTCGGCAGGGCGCTTGCCGGCAGGGTGTAACGAGGATTCCGGGATATGGTCATGAAACAGGATAAAACAGACTCGCGTTCCACGACGAAGAAGCGTGTGTTTCTGGAATATGTGCTCGAGGCCGTGCTTGCCATCTCCCTTGTCCTGGCATTTACCACCGTGGTGCTCCTTATCGCAGGGGCCCCGCCGCTTCAGTCCTACGTCCACATCTTTATGGGCTCCCTGGGTTCCTGGATCAGGTTCACCCACGTGATCAAGGCCTGGATCCCCCTGGTGCTCTGTTCATGCGGTCTGCTCTACACCTTCCGGATCGGGCTGTGGAACATCGGGGTGGAGGGTCAGGTGGTCATGGGGGCGATCTTCACCACGGCCCTGATGAGGATGGGCACCGGGACCGGCTACCCTTCCCTGGTTCTCCTGCTTTCGTGTCTCGCCGGGATGACCGGCGGTGCCCTGTGGGCCCTGGGCGCAGGCTACCTCAGGACCAAGGGCGGGGTACACGAGATCTTCGCCGGTCTGGGCCTCAACTTCGTGGCCCAGGGCATGGTGCTGTGGCTCATCTTCGGGCCGTGGAAGCGGGCCGGAATCGCCTCCATGAGCGGCACCGAGACCTTCGAACGGTCGCTGTGGCTACCCACCATCGAAACCTTGAGAATCTCTCCTGCTGGGATTGGCATTGCCCTGGGAGCCCTGCTGATAACCGCCTGGATGCTCCGGTACACGAACGTGGGGCTCCGCCTCAAGGCCGTGGGAAACAATGCGCAGGCCGCATACCTCTTCGGGTTGAGACCCGGGAAATACATGCTCATCGCCATGATCCTGGCTGGTTCCTTTGCCGGCCTTGCGGGCAGCATGCAGGTCACGGGCGTGTATCACCGCCTCATCCCGGCCATATCGAGCAACTACGGCTATCTCTCGCTGCTCGTGGTCATGCTCGCGAACTTCAATGTCTGGATCACCCCCCTGGTTGCCCTGTTCTTCGCCTGCCTCAACGTGGGGAGCATTCAGCTGCCCATGGTGCTGCAGCTCGACTCCTCCCTGAGCGGCGTGATGCAGGGGACCATGGTGCTCGCCGCACTGGCGGTCCACTTTATCAGGTCGCGGCTGCGCGCGGCGTACACAGGGGGGACATGATGGGCGAGATCAACATCAGCATCCTACTGGCGAGCGTTATCGCGGGGGCCGCACCCATTCTGCTCGCAACCCTGGGTGAGACCGTCACGGAGAAGTCCGGTATCATCAATCTCTCCCTCGACGGGTCCATCATTTTAAGCGCCATGGCAGGATTCGTGATCGCACTGAAAACGGGCAGCGTCGTTGCAGGGTTTCTCGCCGGGGCCATGATCGGGGGGCTCGTTGCGGCCACGGTCGCCTTTTTCAGCATCTCCCTCAAGCAGTCGCAGGTGGCAGTGGGATTCGTGCTGACGCTCATGGCCAGGGATCTCGCGTATTTCATCGGCAGTCCGTACTCCAGGGTCCAGGGTCCGCAGGTCGGGCCCTCGCCCATCCCCTTTCTCGAAGGCATCCCGTATCTGGGAGAAATCATCTTCAGGCACAGCATCCCGGTCTACCTCAGCCTCGTCATGATCGGCCTTGTCTGGTGGTATCTCTACCGCACCCCGTACGGACTGCGACTCAGGTCCGTGGGAGAGCATCCCGAGGCCTCCTATGCACGGGGGATCAACCCCAAAAGGGTTCAGATGCTCTACGCGGTCTGCGGCGGTCTCCTCGTGGGCCTCGCGGGGGCGACCTTTTCTCTGTGCATCAAGCCGGGCTGGGGGCAACCCCAGGGTGCAGAGGGTACCGGCTGGATCGCCCTGGCCCTGGTGATCTTCGGCGGGTGGAATCCCCTCAGGGCCGCGCTCGGGGCATACCTCTTCGCATTCCTGCAGGTCATGAGCATCTACTTCCAGGGCTGGGTGCCCTCGGTGCCTGCCCAGGTGTTCCAGGTTGCCCCGTTTCCACTCATGATCCTGATTCTCGTGATCATTTCCTTTGCTCAGAAAGAGTCGATCCTGCGGTGGTCGGAGGACAGGCCCATAGTCAGGGCGCTCCTGAAGACCTTTACCGGTACCGCACCGAGGGCCCTGGGGCGGCAGCAGAATACGTAGCGAGGGGGACGACAAGCCCGGAGATATGTGTCGCTCACCGTAGTGTTACCCGGACATGCTGTATGACCGTCAGGACCAGGGGATGCCTGGTTCCTTAGACTGATCCGGCTCAAGGCGTCACCTCGTGTCTGTTCGGGTAAAGACACGGTTGGATACGGGACTGAATACAGGTATAGTGCTGGGAAGGAGGAGAAGCCATGCCAGGAAGGATTCCCGTTGAACGGTTGCGGTGCGCGTGTGATCCCGATGTGCTGGGTTGCGAGAGCAGTGTCGATGCGCAGCCCCTGCAGACCATCATCGGCCAGGTTCGGGCGCTCAAGGCCCTGGAGTTCGGACTGCGCATCAAGGAGAAGGGGTTTAACATTTACGTTGCCGGGCCGGCAGGGTCGGGTCGGAAGACAGCCCTGAGGAGGTATCTCCAGGAGATCGCCTCGGCCGGGCCGGTCCCGCCTGATGTCTGCTACGTGAACAATTTCAAGGACAGCTACCGTCCCAAGGCCATCTCTCTCCCTGCAGGAAGGGGCAGGCAGTTCAAGAAGGATGTGGACGACTTCGTCACTGCAGCGCGCAAGGAGATTCTCAAGACCTTCGAGAGCGAGGAGTATGCAGCCAGGAGAACCGCCACGGTCAAGAAGTTTCAGCAGCAGCGAGACGAGCTCTTCGCCAGGCTCAACGCCGAGGCGCAGAAGAAGGGGCTGTTCATCCAGCCCACCCCCATGGGGCTCGTGACGATCCCCATCGTCAATGGGAAGCCGATCTCTGAAGAGGACTTCATGGCCCTGGATGCAAAAACCAGGGAGTCCATCACCAGGAAACAGAAGCGGCTCCAGGAGCAGCTCAAGAAGGCAGGCCGGCAGATCGCGGCACTTGAGAAGAAAACCGGGGAAATGGTGGCCAAGCTCGAGCGGGATGTTGCCGCCTACACCCTGGATGTGCTCCTCGAGGATATCCTGGAGACCTACCGTGGCATGCGCGAGGTGATCGCCTTCGTCAAGGAGATGCGCGCCGACATGGTGGAGCACCTCTCGCAGTTCCGTCCGGACGAACAGAAGCAACAGGGTCCGGGTGTCATGCTCCTTGGGCATCTCGAAGACACCAAATTCAGGAAGTATGCGGTCAACGTGGTGGTGGACAATTCCCTTCTCGAGGGAGCACCCATCATCACGGAGCTGAACCCCACCTACAACAACCTCTTCGGCCGCATCGAAAAGGAGTCGCAGTTCGGCGCCCTGTTCACGGATTTCACCATGATCAGGGCCGGTTCGGTTCACCGGGCCAACGGCGGTTACCTCATCCTCCCCGTGGAGGAGGTGCTCCTCAACATCCTCACGTGGGAGAGCCTGAAGCGGGCCATCAGGAACCGCGAGATCGTCATCGAGGAAGCCGGTGAACGCCTCGGGTTCATGACGACCCGGAGCCTCCTGCCGCAGAGCGTTCCCATGGACATCAAGGTCATCCTCATCGGGACGCCCTACCTCTACTACCGCCTCTATGAGCTGGACCAGGATTTCCAGGATCTCTTCAAGGTCAAGGCTGACTTCGACACCGTCATGGCCAGGACTGAAGGCACCATGAAGAGCTATGCCTCCTTCGTGTGCAACCTCGTGGAAGAGGAGGGCCTGAAACACTTCGACAAGGCCGCGATCGCCAGGGTCGTCGAACACAGCGGCCGCCTGGCATCTGACCAGGAGAAGCTCTCCACGAGGTTCGGGGAGATTGCCAACGTCATCAGGGAGGCCAGCTTCTATGCCGCCAGGGACAAGGCTTCCCTGGTGCAGGACAGTCATGTGGTGAAGGCCATCGAAGAGCGGTTTCACCGTTCGAACCTCCTCATGGAGAGGATCGGGGAGATGATCTCAACGGGTGTCATCAAGATCGATGTCTCGGGAGAACACGTCGGACAGGTTAACGGCCTGTCCGTGATCGACCTTGGAGACATCATGTTCGGAAGGCCCAACCGGATCACGGCGAGCATGGAGCCGGGCAGGGGAGGGCTGATCGACATCGAGCGCGAGGCGAAACTCGGGGGGCCCATCCACACCAAGGGCGTGCTCATCCTCTCGGGCTACCTTGCGCAGACGTTCGGATATGACAAACCCCTGAGCCTCACGGCGCGCCTCGTGTTCGAGCAGAGCTACTCCGGTGTGGAAGGCGATTCAGCCTCGTCGGCCGAGCTCTATGCTCTGCTCTCGGGCCTTGCGGGCAAACCTGTCAGGCAGGGGATCGCCGTGACCGGGTCGGTGAACCAGAAGGGAGAGGTCCAGGCCATCGGTGGGGTGAACGAGAAGATCGAGGGGTTTTTCGAAATCTGCAGCATGAAAGGGCTCACCGGTGATCAGGGGGTCATCATCCCTGAGAGCAACGTGAGGAATCTCATGCTCAAGGATGCAGTCATCGATGCCGTCAGGCAGGGGACGTTCCACGTCTGGGCCGTGAACCACATCGACGAGGGGATCGAGATCCTCACCGGCATCAGGGCAGGCAGGAAGACCAGGGGCGGCAGGTTCGAGAAAGACACCATCAACGACCTGGTGGACAGGCAGCTTCGCCGCCTCAGCGAGACCTGGGTTTCCTTCGGGGAGAAGACCTCGGGGAAGAAACCTCCCGGAAAAAAGAAGAAGCCCTGATCGCAGACGTTTCTCTCGATGATCCCTGTGCCGAGATGCGAGCACCCCGCACCGCGGCTTTCGCCAGGTTGTGTCGTTTCCTGAGCCGCCTTGACAAGTCAGGCCTGGTTCTCTATCCTGAGAAAACATTTCCGGTACACTGCAATGAAGATGAATCACCAACCCCATGAAAAGGAGAAGAATCATGTACGATTTTCTGCTTACCCCGGAACAGCAGGCCCTCAGGGACGAAGTGAAGCGGTTCGTCAAGGAGGAGATCACCAGCGAGTTCCTGCGCAAGATGGACAGAGACGAGATCGTCTACCCCAGGGAGTTCGTGGAGCGGCTCGCCCACTACAACCTGCGGGGGATACGCTTCCCCGAACAGTGGGGCGGCAGGGGCATGGACTGGGTTGCAGACGTGGCTGCAACCGAAGAGATCGGGTGCCTCGGCATGGCCCTCGGCTGCGCCTTTGTGATGCCCTCCATCGTGGGTGAGGCCCTCAACTGCTTCGGCACTGATTTCCAGAAGGAGAAGTATCTCAAGCCCTACCTGCAGGGCAAGCTCGTGGCTGCAGAGGCGCTCACCGAGCCCAGGGGCGGGTCCGACTTCTTCGGTGCCACCACCAGGGCCGTGCTCGAGGGTGATCACTTCATCCTCAACGGGCAGAAGCGGTTCGTGGTGGGGGCCGACGGGTCCGACTTCTTCCTGGTCTACTGCAAAACGAATTTCGACCCCGGCGCCCACAAGTATGGGCGCATCAGTCTGCTCATCGTGGATGCTGGTCCCGGCGTGGAAACCGAGTATCACTACGGGCTCCTGGGCTGCAAGGGAGGCGGCACGGGCAGGCTCGTGTTCCGCGACGCAAAGGTGCCTCGGGAAAACCTCGTGGGCGAGCTCCACGGCGGGGCCCTGTGCTTCAACCAGATGATGATCCCCGAGAGGCTCACCTCTGCTGCCGGGTGTCTCGGGGTGTGGGGGGCGCTCGACCTTGCCGTGAGGTATTCCAACAAGCGCGCTGCCTTTGGAAAGCTCATCAGGAAATTCCAGGCAGTGAATTTCCTGGTGGCAGACTCCATCACAGAGCTCGATGCGGCTCGAGCCCTCACCTACATGGCGGCCCGAGCCGTCGACGAAGACTATCCCAACAAGAGGCGCATCGTGAGCGAGGCCAAGAGGTTTGCCACGGAAGCGGCCTGGAACGTGGTGAACAATGCCATGCAGGTCATGGGGGGCATCGGCTACACCGATGTCTACCCCCTCGAGCGGGCACTCAGAGACACACGGCTTGCGCTCATCTGGACCGGAACCAGCCAGATCATGAACCTCATGATCCAGCACGAGTACTACGACGAAGTCCTGAACCAGCCCTACGACCGCAGGCACATGGAGAAGGATGCCATGAACCCCGACGAGACCGAGTGGTGTTTCACGGATGAAGACATGTGGGAGGTTCACGAGAAGAAACGATCGTGATGGACCCTGTCATCACTCAAGGGATCGGTATTTTGCAGGGAGTGCATCTTCCGGTTCTTTCTTTTTCTTTTTCTGGAGCACCTCGTAGCCGGCCACGATGTCGAGGAGTTCCTCGGTGATGATCATCTGGCGCTGCCTGTGGAACGAGGCATAGATCTCTTCGAGCCGCTCCTCGATGTTCTTCTCGGCATTCTGCATGGAGGCGAGCCTGCTCGCGTTCTCGCTCGCCAGCGACTCCGCAAAGGCCTGGAACAGGGAGATGAACAGGTATTCCCTGATCAGTGACGAGAACAGCTTGTCCCGGTCCATGGTGAACATGGGGATGGTCCTCGAATCCCACGTCCTGGATTTCAACTCGTCCAGCCAGGTCTTGTCCACCGGCAGCAGGCGCAGCGAGTGTGCAACAAAGGAGGCCCCCGAGAGGTACTTGTTGTAGAAGAGGTAGATGTGCTCGATCTTCTCGTTGAAAATCCACTCGTCGAGGATCATGATTATTTCCTGCACCATGGGGGTGATTCCGGCAGTCGAGCCGGGGACCGAGAGGAGTTCGGTCACCTTCAGCCCCGCCCCCTCGATGTAGTCCTTTGCCCGCTCGCCGACAGTCAGGATGAGCATGTTTTCATGCTTCACGCCGAACGTTTCCAGTTCCTCTGCTGCAAAGTTGGCGACCTGGACATTGAATTGGCCGCACAACCCCTGATCCGATCCGAACACGATCCCACCGAGACGGGCAGGAGGCCTTGGACGGGGGAAGAAAGAAGGTTCCTTCTCTTTCTGGAGAACCACCTGAAGCCCCAGCTCCACGGATTTCGTATACTCTGCCAGGGATTCCACGGCACGCTGGTACTGGCGGATGCTCACTGCGGCGAGCGCCTTCATGGTCTTTACCACCGAGAGGAGGTCCTGGGTGCTCTTGATGCGTTTCTTGAAGGATTCAAGGGTTTGCACGCATCTCCTCCCGGGAAGGAGACACTGCCGATCGGGCGGTCTCCAGGATGGTGTTGAACTCGGCCGTGGTGAGTTTCTCCCCTGACTCGATGCGGGCGCAGAGATCGGAAAGGGTCGTGGTTATCTTTTCCCTGATCTTCAGTTCTACCTTGGGGATCTCCTGGACAGGGACCTGATCGAGGGCCCCTCCGGTAAGAGATATGAGCCCTGCGATCTGTTCCGCGACCGGGATCGGCTGGAACTGGGGCTGCTTCAGTATTTCCCTGACGCGCCAGCCCCGCTCGAGGGTTTTTTTCGTTGCATCGTCGAGCCGGGTGCCGAACCGGGAAAAGCTTTCCAGCTCTTCGAACTGGGAATAGGAGATCCTGAGGTCGCCGGCCACAGCCCGGTATGCAGGGAGCTGAGCCTTTCCCCCGACCCGCGATACGGATCTCCCCACATCGATTGCCGGGAGGATCCCTTTCTGGAAGAGCCCCGGCGCAAGGTAGATCTGCCCGTCGGTAATGGAGATGAGGTTTGTGGGGATGTAGGACGAGATGTCCTGCGCCTCGGTCTCGATGATGGGCAGCGAGGTGAGGGATCCGCCTCCGTACTCTTTTCTGAGATGGGTCGAGCGTTCCAGCATGCGGGAGTGGATGTAGAAGATGTCACCGGGAAACGCCTCCCTGCCCGGGGGGCGGCGGAGCAGGAGCGAGAGCTCGCGGTAGGCCCTGGCGTGCCTGGTGAGGTCGTCGTAGATGACTAGGACATCTCTGCCCTGCTCCATGAAATACTCCCCGATGGAGGTGGCGGCATAGGGGGCAATGAACTGCAGCCCCGGGGGCACTTCACCCGGCGCCACGACCACGATGGAGTACGCAAGGGCATTGTGCTCCTTGAGCGCTGCGATGGATTTCGCCACATCCGCGCTCTGCTTGCCGATGGCGCAGTAGATGCAGATCACGTCCTTGTCCCGCTGATTGAGAACGGTATCCAGGGCGATGGTGGTCTTCCCGGTCTGCCGGTCACCGAGGATGAGCTCACGCTGGCCCCTCCCGATGGGGATCAGCGCATCGATCGCCTTGATGCCGGTCTGCAGCGGGACTGTCACCGGATCCCGATGCATGATGGGCGGGGCATCGCGCTCGATGGGGAAACGCTTCGATGTGCTCACTTCACCCAGGGTGTCCAGGGGTCTGCCGAGGGCATCCACAACCCTGCCCAGCAGGGCGTCCCCCACGGGGACATCCAGGATCCTCCCCGTGCGCTGCACCTCGTCCCCTGCCTTGATCCGGTCACTTGCATCGAGCATGATCACGCCGATCTCGTCGGGATCGATATTGAACACCAGCCCGTAGAGATCACCGGGAAATCGAACGAGCTCTTCGGATTTCACTCTTCCCATGCCGCTGAGCAGGGTGATTCCATGGCCCACATAGACCACGGTTCCCACCTCTTCAGGCTTGAACTCAGGCCTGTATTCATTCAGCACCCCTTCGAGCTTTTCGAAGGTCCCGTCCAGGCACTTTTTTAGAGATTCATCATCGCTCTTCTTGTCCATTGAACATCCTCACTCGTTCGTGGTCTGCCCGCTGTGCCTCTCCGGATCATGGGAGGTGCTCCTTTCATGACAGAGGGGGTGAAGGGAGCTCTTCCTTGAGGGTCTGCGAGAATTTCTCCTCGAGATCCTCGAGGTAATCGTCAATGCTCCAGGAGAGCTTGTGACCGCCAAGCATCAGCTCGATGCCGGAGATAATCTGTGGGGAAACCTCATACCTGATGGGAAACGATACCTTCATGTGCTCCTGTACGGTCTTCCCGATCCGGTCCTTGTGTTCCGGCGAAAGAGTGAATGCACTCCGTATGACGATGGTGACCCCCTTTGCCTTGCGTGTCTGGTGGAAGGGGCGGAGCGTGTCATCATCGAGGCTGCTGATCCTGTTGAGAAAACTCTGCACGATCCTGTCTTCCAGTTCGGAATCCGCCAGGTCCGTCAACACCTTGCGAACAGTCTCGTACACGTACAGCCCCGATCTTCTGCGGAGCGACTCCAGGAAGGTCTTTCTCTCCATGAGAAGGGTCTGGTACCACCGGTGCTGGGCCTGATCGACCTCGTTGCGGGCCTTGCTGATCAGGAGCTCTTTCTCCTCTTCTGCTGCCTTGCGTGCCTTGTTCAGCATCTCCTGGGCCTGATCGGAGAGTGACTGGCTTCTCAGGTCGCATTCATGGGCCGTCTGCTGAGCTTCGTGACGCATCCGTTCGGACTCGTCCCACCTGGACTTGATCTCTTCCTCACGCCGGTCCATGGCCTGAATGATCCGGCCGAAGAGGAAGTGTTTCAGGAGAAACACGAGGATGAGAAAGTTTACGATCTGGGCAAAGAGGATGAACCAGTCGATGTGCATGCACCGTCACCCCTGTGAAATAATGAAATCCCAGAACGGATTGGCGAAGATCAGGATCATGGAGATCACGAAGCAGTAGATCGCGATGGATTCCATCATCGCCAGGGCCACGAAAAGCGTCCGGGTGATGGAGTTCCGTTCATCCGGCTGCTGGGCGATGGCACTCAGGGCATTCTGGGTTGCCAACCCCTGCCCGATGGCAGGGGCGATGGACCCGATTGCCATGGTCAGTCCCGCAGTGATAACTGATATCATTGCAATTAGTCCTAAACTGTCCATACATTTCTCCCTTTGACGAAGTATTTTATCACTGGTTCCTAAGAACCCTTCTCCTCGTGCACCTGGGTTGCCGATGCAATGTAGACCATGGCAAGAATGGAAAAGATGTAGGCCTGTACGAGTCCGATGAGGAGGCCCAGAGCGAACATGATGATGGGAAAGAACAGCGGGGTAACCACGAGCAGGATGGCAATGATCTTGTCGTGACTCATGATGTTCCCGAACAGCCGGATGGCGAGCGCCAGCGTTCGGGTGAATTCGCCCAGAACATGGAAGGGGAAGAAGAGGACGGTCGGCTGAAAATATTCGCTCAGATACCCCTTGATCCCACGCCGTGTGATGCCATAGAGGGGCACGGCAAAGAAGACGCTGATGGCCAGTGCCGCCGTGGTGTTGAGAGAAGAGGTCGGCGCGATGTACCCGGGTATGATGATGAGCACGTTGGACAGAGCGATAAAGAGGAAGAGACCCCCGATAAACGCGATGTAGGGTTCAGGGTCGTCCTGGCCGATGTCCCTGATCTGGTTCCGGATGGTACCCACGACCACCTCCAGCAGGTTCTGCCAGCGGGTTATGTTCACATCCGAGGTCACATGTCTGGTGACCAGCCAGGATCCGCCCACCAGGATGAGCATCACGAGCCACGTGTAGACGAGTGTTATGGTGAGCTTGACAAATCCCCACTGCCAGAGGATCACCTCGTCAGGGCTGATCTGGCTGAGGCTCATTATTTCCACGCTGAGACCTCCTGTTGTTTGTGGGGGGAGTTTTTGATCCATCTCGTCAGCACCATCCTGGCGAGAATGAACCCCAGGAGACAGAACGCCATGCGTTCCCAGCGCCCTGACATGACGAGATAGAAGCAGGGGAGCACGACCGCGAGGCGCAGCACCGTGCTCTTCAGCATGAGGAGCCCGGGGCTTCGTGCATCGGGAAGACGCTGGATCGTCCACCACAGGCCCAGGAAATAGAACACCCCCAGGCCGAGCCCGGCACAGAAGGCAAGGAGCACGAAGAGGTCAATGATCATGGAGTGCTCCCACCCATGCAGGGCTGTTGTGATGCAGAAAAATCATCTGCTGATCCCCCCTTTCTGCACCCAGTACCACGCATTCAGGCAGCCGAGCATGAGCCCTGCGATCAGCAGCATCAAGGTCCAGGAAAACTGGCTGGGCCAGGTTCTGTCGATCCAGACACCAATGGCGATGCCGATGAGGGTGGGAATGGCCACCGACCACCCCACGACGCCGAACATCCCGAAGCCGAACCAGACGGTCTGGTCTTTCTCTTTCATGCCCTGAATTCTTCTCGCCTCTTTTTTCCCGACGGTCCGGCTGAATTTTCTCAGGATCTCACGCCGCCGCTGCTGGGAGTTCTTGGGTTTCCTATCCATGTTTTCTCAACTCCATGAACCGCCTGACCATGTCGGCTTCGAGCCTTGCGGCAGCAGTGCGGGCCATCTTCTCGCGGTCGTCCATGGCCTTGAACTGTTCTTCGAGCACCTGTTCCAGCTGCCCGAGATCGGGGATCCTGACGGCATTGCGGGTCGAGATGAGGACATCGGGACCTTTCTTAACCAGGATCCCGTCATCCACGGCGAAATAGCTCTCGGAAGAGCCCTCCGGGACAATGACGAGGAGGCCGGCCGTCAGAGCGGCGACGAAGTCGATGTGTCTCGGCAGGAGGCAGAACGACCCATTGGCGGCCTCGGCCACGACCTTGGTCACCTCCTGGTGTTCCAGGATCTCTGATGGGAGCACGATCTTACAATTCATCCGATTTCAACTCGTCGATGGTGCCGATCATGCAGAAGTTCGCTTCAGGCTGATCAGCGAATTCATCATTCAGGATGCATTCACACCCTCTCAGCGCATCCTCCAGGGAAACCATCTTTCCCTTCAGCCCGGTGAACTGCTCCGTGGTGAAGAAGGGCTGGGTAAAGAACCGTTCGAGCCTCCGTGCGCGGTAGACGATCCGCTGGTCTTCCCTGGAGAGCTCATTGATGCCGAGCATGGCGATAATGTCCTTGAGGTCTTCGTAGATATTCAGCGTTTTTCTGATCTCCTGTGCGATCCTGTAGTGTTTTTCACCGACCACGTGGGGGATCAGCATCTTGGATCCCGACTGGAGCAGGTCAACCGCGGGGTAGAGGCCTTCACTGGCCCGTTTGCGCGAGAGCACAATGGAGGCGGAGAGGTGGCCGAAGGTGTGCACAGCAGAAGGATCGGTGAAATCGTCTGCCGGGACGTAGACTGCCTGGATGGAGGTGATGGCTCCGTTGGCCGTGTTGCAGATGCGCTCCTCGAGCTCGGCGAGCTCGGTGGAGAGCGTGGGCTGGTACCCGAGCCGGGAGGGGATCTGCCCCATGAGGCCCGACACTTCAGAGCCAGCCTGGATGAACCGGAAGATGTTGTCCATCATGAGGAGCACATCCTGGCGCATATCATCCCGGAAATACTCGGCAATGGTCAGCGCTGCATGTCCCACGCGGAACCTCGCCCCCGGCGGTTCGTTCATCTGGCCGAACACCATGACCGTGTTATCGAGGACCCCTGCATCGAGCATGTCACGGTAGAGCTCTTCACCCTCGCGGCACCGCTCGCCCACACCGCAGAAGATGCTCACGCCCTGGTATGCCTTCACCGTGTTGTTGATCATCTCGGTGATGAGCACCGTCTTTCCTACACCGGCACCACCGAACAGGCCTGCCTTGCCTCCGCGCTCGAGGGGTGCCAGGACATCGATGGCCTTGATCCCGGTGGTGAAGATCTCGGAGGCCGTTAACTGCTCTGAGAGGGGGATGGTCTTCTGGTGGATGGACCGCCTGTCTCCTTCGATGGCTCCCTTGTAGTCGATGGGCTCACCGAAGACGTTGATGACCCTGCCGAGAAGATTCTTTCCCACCGGCACGTCAATGGTGTGCCCGGTGTTGGTGACACGGGAACCCCGTGCGAGACCCTGGGTGGGGGTCAGGGCGACTCCGCGGACGAGGTGCTCGTTGAGGTGGGTGAGCACCTCGATGACGATGGAGTCGTCATCCCCGGTTCTCAATACATGGTAGATGGACGGGAGATTATCAGGAAAGAACGTGTCAACAACGCTGCCACGAACGGATTCAACGATACCGGCGCCGGTGTGTTCATTCATCGCCATAGCCCCTTTACGCCTCTCCTGGTGCGCACACAGGATAAGATTGTCGTATGTTCCTCAATCCGTTCAGAAACCATACGGTATGTTAGAGAATTATAAGATGGAAGAAGGTGCAGTCAATGCCATGCCCTTTTTTTGGGGTGTCCCGGGAAAAAGAGACCAAGGAGGTCGTGATTATGAACAATCGTTTCTGACAGCCACCGCCATGGTGTTATGCACTATTGTGAACCACGGGGTCGATCGTGCTCAGCTTCTCGATGGGAATGTGGCAGAGGATGCGATGACCCCTCCCGCCACTCTGCCAGGGCGGAATCTGTTCTTCACAGATCTTCCCACCGTGGGGCAGCATCTCGGATCGCCTCGGACACCGGGTGTGAAAGCGGCATCCGGCAGGCGGGTTGAGGGCACTGGGAATAGTCCCGCTCAGTCTGAGCACCTTCTGTTCCGCCTCTGGATCCGGGATGGGGACAGCGGAGAGCAGGGCTTCGGTGTAGGGATGGTAGGGGGGGTCGTAGATGGATTCCGCTGGCCCGATCTCCACCACCTGGCCGAGATACATGACCGCGATATCATCGGAGAAAAACCTCACGACACTCAAGTCATGGGCGATAAAGATCATGGACGAACCGAAGGTCTGCTGGATCTCAAGGAGCAGGTTGATCACTGCCGCCTGGACAGACACATCAAGGGCCGAAACGGGCTCGTCACAGATGATCAGGTCCGGCCTGCTGGCAAGGGCGCGTGCGATTCCCACCCGCTGTTTCTCTCCCCCGCTAAGCTGCCGGGGGAGCCGGTCATAGTAGGCTTCTCCAAGCCTGACAGCCTTGAGAAGGCGGATCACCTCGTTTCTCACCTGTTTTCTGGGTACGGTTTTGAATCTCCTGATGGGCCGTGCAATCTGTCTTCCCACAGCATACGAGGGGTTCAAGGTCGAGTCAGGGTTCTGGAAGACCATCTGCATTTCTTTGATAAGCTGCGACTCTCTTTGAGAGACAGTATGCTGAATATCGATGCCCATGAACTCAAGACTGCCATCAGTGACTGGTTCGAGCCCGATGAGTCCCTTGACCAGGGTTGATTTTCCACACCCGGACTCGCCGACGATCCCCAGGGTGTGCCCCATGGAAAGGCGGACGCTCACATCATCGACTGCCCGGACATAGCTCTTTTCACCCAGACCAAGGATGCTCACCACAGAATTGGATTCCTGGCGATAGTAGACCTTGAGGTTATCGATCCTGAGGAGTTCTTCCTGGTCCAGCTGCCGTTCTCCGACATCCTGGACCAGGTTCTTATCTTCAGTCCTTCGCCTGGTCCTCTGTCTGCTCTCGATTTCCCGGGCATAGATGCACCGTGCACGATGATCTGTTCCCATTGGGATCAATGAGGGCCTGTCTTCTCTGCATTCGTCCGTTGCGTAGTCGCACCGGGGAGCGAACACGCAGGCATCCCTCGGTCGTGCCGCAGGTGGGGGTACACGACCCCTGATGGGCTGGAGAATGGAGTCGGTCTTGCTCTCCCCCAGTCTCGGAACACTCGCGAGGAGACCCATAGTGTAGGGGTGACGCGGTCGTTTGAAAATATCCTCAGCGGTGCCGGTCTCAACCATCTCCCCTGCGTACATGACACAGAGGAAATCACTCACCCGTGCAACGACACCGAGGTTGTGTGTGATGAAGATGTTCGCAGTCTGGAATTCATCCTTGAGTTCCTCGATCAGATCGAGCACTGCGGCCTCAACGGTCACATCCAAGGCTGTTGTGGGTTCGTCCATGATGAGCAGGGCAGGGTTGTTGAGCATGGCCATGGCGATCACAACCCGCTGCTGCTGCCCTCCGGAGAGCTGATGGGTATAGCGGTTCATGATGTCTGCAGGGTCCGGCATGTAGACACGCTCGAGCATGGCAATCGAGCGCTCCCAGGCCTCTTTTCCGGTCATGTCCGTATGGCAGGTGAGCACCTCTGAGAGCTGGTCTCCTATTCTGACAGAGGGGTTGAGGGCCTGCATGGGATCCTGGTAGACCATGGCTATCCTGTTCCCCCGGAGACGCTTCAACTCAGCATCTGATCGAGAAATGAGCTCGTTTCCCTGGAACCGTATGCTCCCCCCGGTGATCTTTCCGTTGGCACCGAGGAAATTGACGATCCCAAAGGCAATGGTGCTCTTGCCGCATCCGGACTCACCGACCAGTCCAAGGGTCTGGCCGGGCTTCACGGAAAATGACACGCCTCGAACAGCCTCGACATCTCCTGAACGGGTTTCGTAGGCGATTCCGAGATCAATGACCTCGATGACCGGTTGATCGCTGTTTTCATGCGTATGTATCAAAGTTCTCTGTTGTCTTCCTCTCTTATTGATATCTCATGGATTCTTCCCTGAGACCGTCGGCCAGGAGGTTCAGGCCCACCACGAGCGATGCAATGGCAATCGATGGCCACAGTGAGGCCCACGGGCTGCCCATGAGGATGAACTCTCTGCCCTTTGCGACCATGCTGCCCCAGTCCGGAGACGGGGGAGGCATGCCCAGCCCCAGAAATCCCAGTGTCCCCATGGCGAAGATCGCATACCCGACCCGCAGCATGGAATCGACAATGATGGGCCCTCGGGCATTAGGGAGAATCTCGATGAACATGATGTACAGCGGACTCTCTCCACGTGTCTGAGCAGACTTGACATATTCACGTGTTTTGATGTCCAGGGTGAGACTTCTCACGAGCCGGGCAATGCCCGGGGTTCCCACAATGGTCATGGCGATCACCACGTTAATGGCAGAAGCCCCGAGGGATGCCATGATCAGCAGGTAGAGAAGGATAATGGGAACCGCCATCATGGCATCTAACAGCCTCATAACCAGTTCGTCGATCCATGCTCCATAGTACCCGCTCACCAGCCCCAGGGTCGTGCCGATGAGCAGTGCTATCAGGACTCCCCAGAGAGCGGTTCCTCCGGGAATCCAGAAGTTCTCGGTAATCGGGAGAATGACGAGTACTACTCTGGCTCCGTAGATCAGACGTGACCAGAGGTCTCTCCCGAGTTCATCGGTTCCGAGGATATGCTCTGACGACGGGCCGGCATTGGGAGACATCCAGTCCTGTTCATATGGAGTATATAAAGTCAGAAATGGTGCGAAGATCGCAACGACCACCCAGAACAGAACGATAACGAGCCCCACCGTCGCTGTCTTTGACGCGAGCACGAAGGAGAATCCACGCGAGAGACCCCTGAGGATGCCTCTCGTCTCATCACTGCCGACAAAGGTTTGTGCATCTGCCGGCGGGGAAGCTGTTGTTCTTTTCTCATTCATCTGGTTATCTCATCCAGGGATTTGCTCATGCTCCTTGTGCACGATCAGGTATATCTGATTCTCGGGTTCAGAAAGGTGTATACGATATCCGCCACGAACTGCGTGCCCACCGCGAGCAGAACGAGGATCATGGCCCCTGCCTGCAGGGCATTGATGTCCTTGAACAGAGCTGAATCAAGGAGATACTTGCCGAGCCCCGGATATCCGAACACCACCTCCACGATGACAATGCCTCCCATGAGCCAGTTTACGTGCAGCATGATCACGGTAATGGGTGCCATCAGAGCATTGCGTACCGCGTGCCTGACGATGATGCGCCAGTAGGGCAGTCCCTTGAGGAACGCTGTCCGGATATAGGGGGCCCGCATCACCTCGACCATGCTTGCCCTGGTGATCCGCAGGATGTACCCCAGCTCGATCAGGGTGAGGGTGAGAACCGGCAGGATAAGCATGTCCAGACGTTGCCACGGGGCCTTTTCTCCGAATACTGTTGCCCCGGGTACGAGACCGAGCCACACCGACATGATCAGGATCAGGAAGATACCTGTTGCAAATTCTGGAATGACCGAGAAGGTCATCCCCCCGATGGAAAGAAACCGGTCTTTGAACGAGCCTTCCTTGACGCCTGCAAGCAATCCAAGCACAAGTGCCAGGGGCATGACGATTGTAAAGGCGATTCCGGCGAGTACCAGTGAGTTTCTGAGGCGGGGAAAGAGACTCTTGGAAACTGGTCTGCCGGTTCTCAGGGAAACGCCGGGGTCGCCACGAATGAATCCTTTCTTCAGGGGGAGATACTCGGTGGGGCCTCCACTCGTTTTCATCCACCCCGTTCCCATGATGAAGGTCCACACCTTCAGGTCACTCCCCTTTTCCCACAGGACTGCGTGGTTCCGGGTGTCGATACCCCAGAACCTGCTCACCCCTGAGTCGTCCCTGGACCAGGCGTCGTTGTCGACGTGTTCGCTCGTCGTGCCATCTGGTTGCTTCACGACTGAGATGAGGTCGTCACCGGAAAGCTTCCATCTCACGAGTGATCCGTCGTCTCTGAGTGCCCACCACTCCTCGAAACCCTCCTCAGAAGTGATTCGCCTCAAGGGAAACCCCGTTTTTGACGAAGCGTGCCAGTCGCTCCCCACGAGCCAATAGACATAACGCTGGTAGGCAGGTTTATCGAGGCCCATCTGGACGAGAAATGATTGTTCCTGTTCAGGCGTTACAAAACTTCCGAGCACATTTCTTGCAACATTGCCCGGGGACGACTCGGTGATGAGAAACACGGCCATGGAGACCAGCACCATGGTGAGCAGAAGGAGCAGAAATCTCCTGAGGATGAACTTGCCCACTGATTCAGCTCCTTCTCTCCGCCAGAATGAATGGTCTCTGTCCGGTTCTCTGATGATCAGTTCGGTGGATGGTCATGCTGCACGTTCCCGGCTTCTGTCAAGACCAGGGCTCTAGTTTCTTCCTTATCTTGCCATCCACACGTTATTGAACAGCAGGTAGCCGTTGGGGTGAGGCTTTACCTGCTTGATGGTGGCACGGGTTGCCATCCAGACGTTTCTCCACCAGGCGATCCCTATCGATCCTCGCTCCATCTGGATATCCTCGAGCCTGCAGAAAAGTTTCCTGCGTTCTTCGGCATCGAGAATTCCGTTGGCCTGCATCAGAAGCTCGGTAAATTCCTTGTCAACCCACCTGGTTTCATTCCAGGCGACGGGCTTTCCGTCTTCACCGGCTACGTAGGCAAGGTTCATGATCATGGTGCCCAGGGGTCTGTGGGTCCACGGGGTGATTCCCAGGTCCACCTCTGTCCACTTCTCCCAGTACTGGCTCGTGGGCATGGTCTGTATGTTGATTCTGAACCCTGCGGGAGCGGCATCCTGCTTCAGAACCTCGGCGTAGCGCACCACGTCGGTCCAGTCGCTTCCCACCGCGAGGGTGACATCGATCCCATTCGGATAACCCGCTTCCCGGAGGAGTTGCTTTGCCTTTTCCGTGTCGTAGTTCGGAATATCCTTGGTGCAGTACTCGGGATGGTTCGGGTAGACGTGTGTGTCATGGCCGAGCGCTCCTTCACCGAAATACGCAAGGGCAAGAATCTTCTGTCGGTGCTGGCAGAGCTTGAGGGCGGATCTCACCCGGTTGTCTGACCAGGGTTTCATGTCCACCCTCATTCTCAGAACCCGTGTCGTACCGGTCGCAATGGGTTGGAGGGAGACGTTCTTGTCGTTCCCGAGTGCCTGGTACACATCGGTTCCCGCAGAATCTCCCAGGTCGATCCCATGGATTTCCCCCGACTGAAGTGCGGCAATCTGTGGAGACATCTCGGTCCCCATGTCGACGAACTCCATGCCCTCCATATAGGGGAGACTCTTTCCATCGGCGCCTTCCTGCCAGTAGTCGCTGCGGCGTTTGAGTACACAGCGTTCGCCTTCAAGGTAGGTTTCCAGTGTGTATGGGCCGGTGCCATGTGGATTCTTGATGAAGTCACCTTCAAAGGTCCTGTGGTTGAGCACCAGGGCAGGGTAGTGGAAGAGGTGTTCGGGAACGGCGATTTCCGGCCGCTTGAGATGGAGCTTGACCTGGTGTTTCGTCACCTGCTCGATACCGGTGGGATCGAGGTAGGACCCCACCATTCCCAGCAGGGATGAACCAACGTCCTTGTTCAACCACTGGTTGAAGGTGAAAATCACATCATCGGCTGTGAATTCGTCTCCATTGTTGAACCTCACTCCCGTTCTCAGGTTCAGGGTCCAGGTCTTCAGGTCCTCACTTGCCTTCCAGTTCTCCAGCAGGAGGGGGTGGGTGATATTTTTTTCATCCGTCACGGTGAGATATTCTGCCACCTGCCTGAGCTGGTTTGACGGAGCGATCCAGGAAAACTGTGCCGGATGTGTCACCTTCTGGACCTGGGATGAGAATTTCAGTACACCACCGCGCTGAACTGGTGCTGCATAGACCCTTGTCGGCCTGAAGATACCTGCCATCTGGTACGCTGCTGCAGCCGACACCCCCAGCAAGGTCGCATACCGGACAAACTCGCGACGAGACAGTCTGCCTTTATGGAGCAGATCGTTCAGATCCTTGATCAGTGAATGATTGTCTCCCTTTCCCTCCATAGTGTCCTCCTTTCACGTTCATGCAATAACTCGTGGTTCTCGATAGGTCGTAAGACAAGAAAATCCGGTGTGGCTCAAAGGCTCTCCTGAATCTTGTTGGATGATATAACTATACGATAACAGGCTGAAATGTCAAGTGAGTGGAACTAATTGAGGGTGTAAAAGCGGGAGAAAACTCGATTATGTTCATCTCATGGCCATAAAATGGAATTATTGATAAATAGAATGTGCTGAAAATGAAATAATCGTATGGATTAGGAAGTTCTATTTAGTACATATTATGCATGAAAAAAATGCTCATGTGGACGTTTCGGGAGAAGCCCCAAACCAAAGATTCCTCACGCATGCTGAGGATACGTGAGGGATATTCCAGAATGCGATGAAACCCTCATCAGGAAAGGAAGGGAGAGCATCCCTGGATCCTGTGAGAATGTCTTGCACGGATGAATGCGTATAAGGGTGAGTCCCTCTCAAGGAAAGCTGTTCCCTTTTTTTCACTTCTGAGGAAAACATTTACCATTTACAAGGGTCTCATTACGATGCCGGTTTTCTTAACTAGTGAAAATCAGACACCCTATTCCTCAGCACGGTTTTTGCTTGTGAACTGTACAGTAAGTCACCGGGGGATTGGGGGTTGATTTTTTAGAATCGTGTTCCATGAATAATTGTCTGTAATGTGGGGAATCACCACAAAAGGAGGGTATTAGATACTGTTTGCGGAGAGATAGCTGATCATTGAGTTCAGCGAGATGGTTCTCCTCTAACGTTGTTTTCTGTCAGGCCTTGGTATCCGGACCAGCATGACCATGATCGCTTCCTTGTTGAGGTCCAGCATTCCCATCCCCCCCCTGGTGCTTGCCAGTACTCGACAAGGAGGAGGTTATGGGAAAAAAGCTTCTTGCAGTAACGCTTTTGCTTATCGGCTTTGTCATGGTGGCACCCCCTGCACACGCAGGCCTCGGGTTCTTCAAAGATCTGTGCGAGATAGTGAGCCCCGAGCACCGTCAGGCACTGGATACCCACCCGGTTGAAGTCTTCGTGTCCTTTTCACCGTGGGCAAATACCTCGACGTTCCGTGCATGGCTCAACGGGCGGGACATAACCGGTGAATTTGAGCCCGCTGAGGGTGGTATGAGAGCGCTGGTGGGACCTGAGAATGGTCTGAATTACCGACTCACCGGAACGAGACCCCCGGGGATTAAAATGAATCTCCTCGTCACCCTGGTGCAGGGGACCCTGAAAAAGAAGGACCTCGACACCCGGGTCTTCTTCGTGGAGTACGAGCCGGTGAAAACTACCCGTGACGAGGTTGGGGTGTGGTTCATCACCGGCGGGTCTCTCTACGACGTGTTCGATGCCATGGGCTACGCCGTGGCCACAGACCGCCTCTGGCAGATGGAGACCTACCGGCGTTCCGCCAGGGGAAGGCTGGCCGAGGTTTTCGGCTCAGGTCAGCTCGGAACCGATATCTTCATGCGCACCATCGGCTATTCCAATGACGAGCTCATCGCAGGGTTTGCCGCCCTTGACAAGGAGGCGAGGCTCGCCATCCAGGGCTACGTGGACGGCATCAACCGAAGGATCGGTGAGATCGCCGCGGACCCGGCATACCCGGCCCAGCTTCCTTACGAATTTCTTGCCCTCGGGTTCTTCCCTGAGGACTGGAGCGTGAGTGACGTGCTCGCCTGGATGAGCCTGCTCCTCCGCCAGTTCGACTGCGAGGCCCTGAAGGACGGCCAGATCAAGAATGCGGCCCTGCTCCAGTACCTGAACGTGATAGCTGATAATCCTCTCGTGGCTGCCGGCATGTTCAACGACCTGCGCTGGATGGAAGACCCCGAAGCGCTTACCTACATCACCGCCGCCCCAGCGCAGGCCACCCGTGGAGCCGCTCCCGCGGCCATCAGGGCTGCCCCCTCCGCCATGGCCCTTTCAGCCCCCGGCCTTGGTCCGATAGCGAACCTGGGCAATGCCGCGACTGTCATGGAAGAGCGGCTCAACTCGGTCATAGAGAACCTCAAGCGGATCAATGCGTGGGTGAAGATGGGGAGCTATGCCTGGGCGATCTCGGCGGACAAGACCGCCGACAACAACCCCATCATCTATTCAGGCCCCCAGATGGGATTTTCTGTCCCCTCCATCGTGCTGGAGGGATCCATCAGGGGAGGCGGCCTGGAGATATCGGGCATGTCCGTCCCCGGCATCCCGGGCATCGTGATCGGCCGAACCCCCCACCATGCCTGGTCCATGCAGGTGGGACACGCCCACACCGTGGACTACTACCTCGAGGAACCGGGAAACGTTGCGTTGCACCGTTATGAGACAATCCATGTGGCGGGTGCGTCTGCCGTGACGATCCCTGTGTTTCGCACCTCCCACGGCCCGCTGATCAACCCGCTGCCCTACGATCCAGGCTCCTACGTGCCTTCTCCGGCAAACCCCCTCGTGTCCTGGAAGTATGCCCACTGGGGCTACGAGTTCGATACCATTGGCGCCTATCTGAAAATCGCCCGGGCACAGAGCATGGACGAGTTCGGCGAAGGCATCGAGGACATAGCGGTGAGCCAGCACTTCTGCTATGCCGACCGGGACGGCAACATCGCTTACTGGATGTCCGGCCGCAACCCGATGCGTGAGCCGCTGATCCCGTTTTCCCGTGACTGGCGGTTCCCCCAGGGACTCTTCGGTATCTCATCGGAATGGGATTCCGAGATCCTCATCGAGCGCTCCACGGACCGGAACCCCCCCCAAGGCTACTATGCCGGGTGGAACAACAAGTCGAGCGTCGGCTACCCAGAGTCCTTCAACAACCCGTCCTACACTTTTGGGCCCTTCCACCGGGCCCACGTGATCGACGACTTTCTCGCAGTGAACGACAACCTCACCTATGGTGAGGTGCGCGACCTCGCCCTGAACATCGCCACCACGAGATCCCTGGGCGGGGGCGGCAACCCCTGGGCCTTTGTGGAGTCGTACTTTATCGATGCAGTGGATGTCGATGGTGCTCCGCAGGATCACCTGGATGCCCTTGCCCTTCTTGCGAGCTGGGACGGGCACTTCGTTGCCGGCGGGCCTGCGCAGTGGGCTACCGGAACGGACACCGCCGATGCCTGGATTCTCATGGATGCCTGGATCGATGAGGTGATCAGGCTCACCTTTGATGACGAGCTCGGCGGCAGGGGAGAAAACAGGCTTAGGCTCTTCAATGTCCTGCTCCACGGCCTTGCGGGGAGTTCGTCGGGCATCGTGAACACCTATGACTGGTTCACCAATCTCCTGGATCCATCGGCCCCCCAGACGGCAGACGACATCATCGTTGCGGCCCTGGACACAGTGCTCGCGGACCTTGGAGGGCAACCCTGGGGAGAGAATGAGCGAGGGGACATCACGTACCGTCACGATTTATTCGGCCCTGTCTGGCAGACCCCGTACTCGGAGCGTTCCACCTATGCCCACTGCGTCGAGTTCGGGCCCTGGGGCCCCATCGCCATCGAGAGCATGTTCCCCCTGGGCGAGTCGGGGACGATCCTCATAGGTGCGGGTGGGGCGCCGAACTTTAATGCCGACTTCTTCAGCATGACCCCCTACTACGACAACTTCATCCACCGCGAGTTCCCGCTCTTCGAGTGATGTGATACCAGTACGGATATATGCCCTGCCCGGGAATGGCCCGGGCAGGGCATTTCGCATCTATAACCTTAATATTCTGAGCGATTTAAGTGGGATAAAAAATTCATCGGCCGTGAAATTATCTTTGCAAAACCGGGGCAAACACGCTAGTACGGGGACAAATCCTAACGTAGTACATCTCATCGACGGGGGCTGTATGGATGGAGAAGGTTCCCATAGTCAGATTACGGGGGGTGACGAAGCGGTTTGACGACGTCGTCGCCGTGGATACACTAGACCTCGACATTTACGAGGGAGAGTTCCTCACCCTTCTCGGTCCATCCGGTTGCGGAAAGACCACCGTGCTCCGCATCATCGCAGGGTTTGAGACACCTGACACGGGCGAGATCTTCATGAACGGAGACCGCCTCACCAACATCCCGCCCAACAAGCGAAACGTCAACACCGTGTTCCAGAGCTATGCGCTCTTCCCCCACATGAACGTGTTCGACAACATCGCGTTCGGTTTGAAGATGAAGCAGTGCGACAAGAAGAGCATCCAGGAAGAGGTGCGCCGTGCCATCGACATCGTGAAGCTCTCCGGGCTGGAGCAGCGCAGACCCTTCCAGCTTTCAGGCGGCCAGCAGCAGCGTGTCGCCATGGCGCGTGCCATCGTCAACAAGCCCAAGGTGCTGCTCCTGGACGAGCCCCTCTCCGCCCTGGACTACCGGCTGCGCCAGGAGATGCAGCTCGAGCTCAAGCGGCTCCACCGGCAGCTCGGCATTACCTTTGTCTTCGTAACCCACGACCAGGTTGAGGCCATCAGCATGTCTGACCGCATCGCGGTGATGAACGAGGGTCGGATCGAGCAGATCGGCACACCCATCACGATCTACGAGGAGCCGGACAACATGTTCGTGGCACGCTTCGTCGGGGAGATCAACGTGTTCGACGGTCGGGTGAAACACGTGGAGAACGGGAGCGCACAGGTCGACATCCACGGCCAGCGCTTCAAGGTGCAGAACAAGAAGAATCTTTTCCCCGGGCAGGATGTCACGGTACTGCTCAGGCCCGAGGACATCATGGTGAGCCCCAACGGGAATGGCTCCGGAGGGGAGGGTCCGGCCCTGTCAGGAAGCGTGGATGAGGTCATCTACAAGGGCAAGACCGTGGATCTGATCATCACCCTGGATCAGGGGGAAACCATCTTCGTGACGCAGTTCTTCAACGAAGACCAGGAGAACGTGGTCTATTCTCAGGGGCAGCGTGTCGATGTCGACTGGCTCTATGGCTGGGAAGTCGTGCTGTAGAGATGGTCAGGAAGAGTCGCTTCAGGAATGTCGCCGTAGGGGTCACCCTGCTGTGGATTACCCTCTTTGTGATCATCCCCTACCTCTTCGTGGTAGTGGTGAGCTTCCTCGAGCGCGACTCCATGCACCTCATCCGCTGGGTGTTCACCCTGGAGCACTACCGGGAGCTCTTCTCCCCGGTGTTTCTCGCCGTCTGCAGGAACTCGTTCTTCCTCGCCTTCGTCACCACCGTCATTGCCCTGATTCTCGCCTATCCCTTTGCCTTCATCCTCAACCGGATACCGGAGAAGACCAGGCGGTTTCTCATCCTGCTCATGATCATTCCCTTCTGGACGTCTTCGCTCATCCGGACCTATGCCCTCATCATCCTCTTCAAGGCAAACGGCATCATCAACACCTTCCTGCTGTGGCTCGGCATCATCGAGCAGCCGCTGAACATTCTCTACACCGAGGTGGCGGTGTTCGTGGGGCTGGTCTACACCCTGCTCCCCTTCATGATCCTGCCGCTGTACGCATCCATTCAGAGGCTCGAGCCTCAGCTCGTTGAGGCTGCACGGGATCTCGGCGCCACCACGAAGGCCGTGTTCCTCGACATCGTGCTGCCCATCACCATGCCGGGCATTATTGCGGGGTGCATCATGGTGTTTCTGCCGGCCCTGGGCCTGTTTTACATCCCGGATCTCCTGGGCGGGGCGCGATCCATGCTCATCGGGAACTTCATCAAGAACCAGTTCCTCACCACGGGCAACTGGCCCCTGGGTTCTGCCGCCAGTGTGCTGCTCACGCTCCTCATGGTTCTCTTCCTCTACGGCTACTACCTGAGCGCACGCAGAACCAGCACAGGTGGCATGGGGAGGATCGCGTGAACCGGACTTTCAGGTATCTCTACCTGAGCGCAATCTACGTGTGCCTCTACCTCCCCATCCTGATCCTGGTGATCTACTCTTTCAATGCATCGAGGTATTCCACCAACTGGCAGGGGTTCACCCTGCAGTGGTACAGTGCGCTCTTCTCCAATACCTCGTTGATGGAGGCGTTCAGAAACTCGCTCCTGGTGGCGTTTTCTTCGAGCGTTGTCGCCACCGTCATCGGAACACTCGCGGCCCTTGCCTTCTACCGCTACCGGTTCTGGGGCCGCCAGATCATGTCGTCCTTCATCTACGTGGTCATGATGAGTCCCGACATCGTCATGGGCATCTCGCTGCTCATGTTCTTCATCATTCTCGGTGTCCAGACCGGAGCGTTCACCCTGCTGCTTGCGCACATCACCTTCTGCCTTCCCTTCGTGGTTGTCACGGTCTATGCCCGCATCAGCGGCTTCGACCGGAACATCATCGATGTGGCCAAGGACCTCGGTGCAAGCGAGATGCAGATGTTCCGCCACATCATGCTCCCCATGATCATCCCGGCCATCATCGCGGGCTGGCTCCTGAGCTTCACCCTTTCCCTCGATGATGTGATCGTGAGTTTCTTCACCACCGGACCATCCTTTGAGATTCTTCCGCTGAAGATCTATTCCATGGTCCGGCTCGGCATAAAACCCGAGATCAACGCCCTGAGCACGGTCATGTTTTTCCTCTCGCTGCTCACGGTGACGGTCTCCCATCTTGTCATAAAGGAGAACAGGTAGATGAAAAAAATCGTTGCGTTCCTGGTGGTGCTGCTCGTGCCCGGGCTGATCTTTGCTTCGGGCAAGGAGGTGTACGTGTTCAACTGGTCCGAATACATCGACCCTGCCGTACTGGAACAGTTCGAGAACGAAACGGGCATCAAGGTGAAATACTCCACCTTCGACAGCAATGAAGCCATGTTTGCAAAGCTCAAGATCACCAGGGGTGGCTACGACGTGGCTGTCCCCTCGACATACTTCGTAGACCGCATGCGCAAGCTCGACATGATCGAACCCCTCGATCGTTCCGAGATCCCCAACCTCAGATATCTCGACCCGTCTCTGCTGAACAAGCCCTATGATCCGGGCAATGTTTTCAGCGTTCCCTACATGTGGGGATCGTCCGCCATCGGGGTAAACGCGGAAAAGATCGATCCTTCCACCATCACCAGTTGGAGCGATCTCTGGAGGCCCGAGTTCAAAGGCCAGGTGCTCCTCATGGACGATGTGCGCGAGGTCTTTGCCATGGCGCTGCGCTCCCTGGGCTATTCCGGCAACGACACGAACGAGGAGCACATCAGGGCTGCATATGAAAAACTCATGGAGCTCAGGCCCAACATAAAACTCTTCAATTCCGACTCTCCCCGACAGCCGTTTCTGAACAACGAGGTAAGCATCGGTCAGATCTGGGGAGGGGAGGTGTACCAGGCCAACCAGGAGATGCCCAACCTGCAGTACATCTACCCGAGAGAGGGGGCAATTTTCTGGGTGGACAGCATGGTCATTCCCAGGGGAGCCCCGAACAGGGAAAACGCGCACATCTTCATAAACTTCATGCTCCGTCCGGAGGTGGCCAAGATGAACAGCGAGTATGTGGGCTATGCCACCCCGAACCTGGAAGCACTCTCGATGCTCGAAGAGGAGACGCGCACCCACACGGCAGTCTACCCGGACAAAGAGATCGTGGAACAGGGAGAATTTCAGACTGACGTGGGCGAGGCCATCCTCATCTATGCGAAGTACTGGGAGATGCTTAAAACCCGCAAGTGAGATCTTCCTGCACCACGTCCGGATACGTCTGCCCGAAAGAGTAGTACCAGGCCGCGCTCACCCTGGCAGCGCTTTTCCCGAGCAGTTCCTCTCAAGGTGACCGGGTACAGTATCCGAGGCCCCCTTGAAAACCATCCCGAGATCTCTATTCTTTCCCAATGCGGGCGCGACGTTGAATGCACGCGTAGAAAGGAGACAGGTACATGGCACCACGCACAATCATAGCGGTTCTGGTCTTTGCCCTTGCAGGGTCTCTCCCGGCCCTTGCTCAGCTGTACCACTGGACGGACGAGGCGGAACTCTCCTTTGTCCAGACCAGTGGAAACACCGACCTCGTAAGTTTCTCGGCCAGGAATCTCCTCAAGTACCGGTTCAGCGAGAAGATCGAAGGGTCCTGGAGGCTTGCTGCTCTCTACGGGAAGACCGGTTCGGAAAAGACAGCGGAGAGCTATTCCACGGAACTCCGCGGAAACTATCTCATCACCGAGCGGTTCTATGCTTCAGCACTGGCAGGTTGGATGCGCGACACGTTCGCAGGGAAAGATTCACGGGTCTATGCGGGCCCTGCCCTCGGGTACAAGTTTCTCCTCGGACCCGTGCACCTGCTCTCGGGTGAGGTCGGTCTCCTGTATGCACGGGAGGATTACACGGACGACACTGACGAGTCCTTTCTCGAGGGCCGCGCATTGGGTTCCTACGAATACCTGTTTTCGGACAAGAACAGATTTCTCCAGAGCGTTGAGTTTTTCTATGATTTCGATGATTCCAGGAATTACAATGTGCTCTCCGAGACTGCCATGATCTCTGAGATCAACGGGTACCTCTCGCTGAAGGCCGGGTATTTCGTCGCATACGATCACTGTCCCACGCCGGAAACCCTGAAAAAAACAGATACCAGGCTCGCCGTCACCCTCATCGTCAATTTCCGGTGATTTATCTGGATTGAAGAATTTTCTTCTGTCCTTGGCGCGAGATTTTCTTTACAATTCGTGCCGGAGAGAATTCTTTTATCAGGAGCGCAGGATGCAGAGTATGTTCTATATTGTCTATGGCATAGGCAATGATGCGGTGGGGCTCGTCGGTCAGATCACCATCCCAATCGCTGAAGTCAGGGGCAACATCGTGGACATGCGCCAGGATGTGCTCCACGGACTCTTTACCATCTACCTTGTGGTGGACCTCAAGGAAGCGACCGTGTCCATCGACGAATTTGAACGTGTACTCAAACGGATCTCCGAGCAGACCGGGCTGCGGCTTTCCCTGGAAAAATACACCCCTGTCCTCGCCGGCGGCGAAAAGAAGAACATGCTCGTCACCCTGGTGGGCAAGGACAAGCCCGGTATCATCGCAGCCATTACGGAGAAGCTCGGCAGATACAACATCAACATCGAGACCTCCGAGATGGTGGCGAGGGAGGCCATTTTTGTCATGGACCTGCTCCTGGATGTGTCAGGCAGTTCGATCCCCACTGAAAACCTGAAGACAACGGTGCGGGAGATCATGCACTCCATCAAGATCAACACCATGTTCCAGACCGAAGATGTGTTCAACAAGAAGATCAAGATCGTCATGTTCGACATCACCGGCAGCTTCGTCGATGCAGCCACCCTGCAGGAGCTCATGGCCCAGGCATCCGTCTCGGCCCAGGACCTCACCAGGGGGCAGAGTCAGGAGGATCTCGGGTACGTACACGCGACAGCGCAGTATCTCGAGAATCTTCCCCTTGATGTCATCACTGCCATTGTAGATTCCATCGAGATCAGCCGGGGCACCACAGAGCTCCTCCAGAGCCTGAAGATCATGGGCTACAAGATCGGACTCATCTCCACAGGGTTCAGCTTCTTCACCACACCCATCAGGGACAGGTTGAATCTCGACTATGCCTTCGGCTATGAACTGCCCGTGGACGACGACTCCAAGACGATCATCGGCGATCTCCCCGCAGGCCTTCTCAAACCCCTCGACAGGAGCGCCGTGGTCAAAGAAGTCATGCAGGCCGAAGGGGTTGACCAGGAAGACATCACCATCATTTCAGACCGTGAACGTGACTACCCCCAGAGCCCCGGGATCCGTTTGCACTTCAACATGAAGGTGATCCTTGATTTCATGAATCAGCGTGTTCTCAGCAGGGATGCCCTCACGGGACTGCTCCGCAGCTTTGGTGTACCAAAGCTTTAACTGCATGGCACAGGCTTTGAGGTAACGCTCCCCATGAAATCAGACATCGAGATCGCACAGGAAATACAGCTCAAGCCCATCAGCGAGATCGCAGCACTGGCAGGCATCGGTGAAGAAGACATCGCGCCTTACGGGAAACACATCGCCAAGCTGCCCTTCGGGATCATGGATCGTTTTCGTGAACGTCCCGATGGAAAGCTCGTCCTGGTCACCGCCATGTCACCCACTGCCATGGGAGAAGGCAAAACGACCACCACCATCGGACTCGGTCAGGCGCTGCGAAAGATCGGAAAGCGGTCCATGATGGCCATCCGCGAGCCATCCCTCGGTCCCTGCATGGGCCTCAAGGGTGGTGCTGCAGGAGGTGGATACTCCCAGGTCCTTCCCATGGAGGACATCAACCTGCATTTTACCGGCGATTTTCACGCCATCACGGCAGCACACAACCTGCTTGCAGCGGTGGTGGACAACCACCTCCACCACCGGCACACCCCTGAGATAAACCCCCGAAACGTGGTCTGGAAACGCGTGATGGACATGAACGACCGGAGCCTCAGGAGCATCATCCTCGGCCTCGAAGACCAGGGCCGCAACGGCGTGATGCGCGAAGACGGGTTCGTGATCACGGCTGCCTCCGAGATAATGGCCATCTTCTGCCTGGTCAACAACCTTAGAGAACTCAAGGAACGCATGGGCAACGTCATCGTGGGGTACGACAACGTGCGCAAGCCCATCTTTGCCAGGGATGTGGGCGTAAACGGGGCCATGGCGGCCCTGCTCAAGCACGCCATCAACCCGAATCTCGTGCAGTCCGTCGAGGGCTGTCCCGTGCTCATTCACGGCGGACCCTTTGCCAACATTGCCCACGGCTGCAACACTGTCATCGCCACGAAAATGGCCCGCAAGCTCTCCGAGTATACCATCACCGAGGCAGGCTTCGGAGCCGATCTCGGGGCTGAGAAGTTTTTTCACATAAAGTGCCGCACCACGGGACTGGACCCGTCGGCCTGCGTGCTGGTGGTCACCACGAGGGCGTTCAACCTCCACGGAATCGCCAACATCAGGAAGCACCTGGACACCCTCGCCCAGTTCGGCATCCCGGTGGTGGTCTCCATCAATTCCTTTCTCACCGACAGCCCCGGTGAACTGGAAAACCTGAGGCAGCAGTGCCGGGGCCTCGGGGTGGATGCCGTGATCACCGATTTCCGGGAATGCGGAGGCGAAGGGGGTCTCGAACTTGCGGAAGCCGTCGTGACCCTGTGTGAAACACCCTGCAGGCTGAACTACCTCTATGACCTCGAGGAGAGCCTTCTTCAAAAGGTCGAGAACATTGCACGAAAGGTCTACGGGGCGTCAGGAGTAGAGGTTTCCAACGAAGCTGCACGCCAGATCAAGCAGATCGAAACCATGGGCTACGGCAATCTTCCCGTGTGCATCGCCAAGACCCAGTCGTCGCTCACCGACAACCCGAAGATCCCGGGGTTCCCCGAAGATCCATTCACCATCAGGGTCACTGACGCACGGGTGTCGGCAGGAGCAGGGTTCGTGGTCATCTACACCGGAAGCATCCTCTCCATGCCGGGCCTCCCGGTGAACCCCGCTGCCCTGAAGATCGACATCGACGAGCACGGCACCATCAGCGGGCTGTTCTGATCCAGTTACTGCACAGCAGGCCTCCGGTCGAACCAGGGCTGGGCCTGTTCGAGCTGTGCCGCGAGGCGGAAGAGTGTCTCCTCGTCGCCGAAGCGGCCGACGAACTGCACGCCGAGGGGAAGCCCGTCAGCAGTCCAGTACAGGGGCACCGACATGGCGGGCAGGCCGGTCAGGTTTGCAAGCTGTGTGAATGGGACGCGGGTAAGATTCTCGACGGCGATTTTGTCCACAATGCCGCTGGCCTTCAGGAGCCTGCCCAGGTTGAACCTGTTGACGAACTTCATCAGCTTCTGTTCTGCGGGTTTCGGCTTGAGCTCTCCGATTGCAGCAGGAGGGTAGGCGGTCGTCGGGGTGAGGTAGAGGTCGAACGTCTGGAGAAATTCTCCCATCCGGCGGGAGAACACGTTGAAAGATCTCTTTGAGGAGACAAAGTCGCTTGCGGTGTATACTTCGCCCAGGAGCTTCACCACCCAGGTGGGTCCCTCGACGTCGGTGTGCCTGGCTTTCCTGCCCAGGATGGGCTCCAGTTCCCTGATGTCGGCGGCGACCTCGCCAAAGTATATCATGAGGTAGGCCTTTGCCAGTACCTCCCCGTCGATGGCAGGCTCAGCCTCCTCCACGTGATGTCCCAGGTCTTCAAGCAGGCTGCCTGCGTGCTCCACGGCCTTTCTGCACTCCGGGTCGACCACCGTGTTGATGGGGGAGCGGGTGCACAGTGCGATCTTCAGGGGGGGCGGATCGACGGAAAGAACCTCTCGGTAGGGGAGGCCCGGCGGTGGGATGATGTACGGTGAACCGAGCTCGGGGGCACAGATCGCATCGAGCATGGCTGCGCTGTCGCGGACACTTCGGGTGAGCACGTGTTCCTGTGCGGCCCCCTGCCAGAGCTCTCCGAAATCGGGGCCGGTGGGTGTTCTTCCGCGGGATGGCTTCAGCCCGAACAGCCCGCAGTAGGCAGCGGGGATCCTGATAGATCCGCCACCGTCTCCACCGGAGGCCATGGGAACCATGCCGCTTGCGATCGCTGCAGCAGTTCCCCCGCTCGACCCGCCCGGGGTCCGGGTGGTGTTCCAGGGATTCCTGGTCGGCCCGTGCAGTTCCGGCTCGGTAATGGCCACGAGGCCGAATTCCGGCGTGTTCGTCTTCCCCAGGATCACCACACCCGTTGCCTTGTAGCGCTTCATCAGGGTACTGTCGTGATCTGGCACATAGTTCCGGCATGCCCTGCTGCCCATGGTCATGGGGACACCGGCATAGGCTGCAATAAGGTCTTTGACCAGGAATGGTACACCGGTGAACGGGCCATCCGGCAGGGGACCCTGCACAGCGGCGCGCGCCTCGTAAAACATGGGGCGGATCACGGCATTGAGCTTCGGGTTGATCCGCTCGATCCTGCTGATCGCCTCTTCGCAGAGCTCTGCGGGAGACACCTCTTTTTTGCGCACGAGTTCTGCAAGACCGAGCGCATCGTACTGATCATAGTCCTTGAATCCGTCCATGAGCCCTCCCTCCCGTATAAGAAAATGATTTGCAATCTTCAGGATAACAATACGAACGAGCACTCCTGAAATCAATGCCGACGATGGTTGCAGTGGCACTTTATCGGGTTTTCAGGTACAGTGGGCATATCCTGGAATCTGCAGAGAAGCGAAATGTTCCAGGTATTACCTGCACATGGAGAACCGTGAATGAAGGAAGTGACCGAGCTCTACCTGAGACTGCGTGATCGTCTCGACGAGATGGCTACCGGGTACCCGGCAACAGAGAGAGGCGTGGAACTCAGGCTCCTTGAACAGTTGTTCAGCGAGGCTGATGCCGAGCTGTTCCTCGGCATGGGGGATGACTTTGAGACCCCGAAAACCCTGGCCCGCCGCCTGGAACAGGATGAGGAGCTCATTCTGGCACAGCTCGAAGACATGGCCCAGCGGGGCCTGCTCTTTCGTCTTCGGTCTGGGGGGGCGGTTCGCTACCGCGCCATCCCCTTCATTGTGGGGATTTACGAGTTCCAGCTCAATGCCCTTGATCCGAAAATGCTCAAACGTGTCTCGGAATACTACATCACCGCGCTGGGAAAAACCTTTCATTCCCTGAAAACGCCTCACCTTCGCACCATCCCCATCAGTACCGATCTGGTCGGTACGTCGCCGATTGCACCCTACGACGATGCGGCGCGCATTATCCGCAGCAAGGAACGCATCGCCGTGGCCGAGTGCCTGTGCCGCAAGGCGGTCCGCATGTACGGCAAGGGGTGCTCACATTCCCTGGAAACCTGCCTCCAGTTCGATTCATTCGCTGATTACTACGTGGAAAACGGCATGGGCCGTCCCATCTCCCAGGAGGAGGCCCTTGAAATCCTGGAGCGGAATCGGCAGGAGGGGCTCGTGATTCAGGTCATGAACTCGCAGACCGTGGAGGCCATGTGCGCCTGCTGCTCGTGCTGCTGCGGCATGCTGCTGTCACTGAAGCTCTTTCCCGATCCGGCCCTTCGGGACAAGAGCAACTACATCTGCGTGTATGATGAGACGAACTGCACCTTCTGCGGTGCCTGCGTTGAGAGCTGTCCGACGGGAGCACTCAGACTCGAAGAAGGAAAACCAGTGGCCGGAACAGGGCACTGCATTGCCTGCGGAGTGTGTGTAACCCGGTGTCCGGCACAGGCCAGGGTTCTTTCTCTCAAGGACGAAGGCTCGCGCTGCATCCCGCCCGTGAGCGTGTTTGAGACCTTCGAGCAGATGAAGAGTGAGCGTTCGCCTGGAGAACAGGGCTGAACATCGTGGTTCACGTCCCGTCATGCCGCAGGACACGAACCTGATCTCGTCGTTCAACTCCCCTGGATTCTCCAGGGCCCCCTGGAGATCACCGGACTGCCGGACATATTTTCAGTGTCTTGATAATTCTCTTGACACGGTCCCTGTTCTGGCATAGGGCTATCTTCATCTGAAATATGAAAATATCTGAACTGAACCCTGCTGAAGGAAGATCACCTGCCTGAACGATCCATCCGGTCAACAGATCATCGATGATAGCTTCACGTTTCAGAAATACACCATCAAAGGTTTCTGCGTCTTGCCGGGCGGAGGAATCGAGGAGAAGAAGAACACATGGCAAACGGTACAGTAAAGTGGTTTAACAGGGACAAGGGGTATGGGTTTATCACGGTTGACAACGGCAGCGACGTATTCGTGCATCACAGCTCCATCAACGAGTCGGGGTTCAGATCCCTCGAAGAGGGTGAGCGAGTAAGCTTTGAGATTACCCAGGGTCCGAAAGGCCCCCAGGCATCAAACGTAACCAAGATCTAAAAACCTACGTGGGGGCGGGTATAAGCCCGCCCCCGTTTCTACCCGAGTTTTTCCCTGAGAACCGCCAGAAGTGTCTTCTTCTCAGCCTGAACCGGGGAAGCCAAAACCCGGTACCATTCGACGGGAGGTGACAATGGCAACAAAATCCGTCAATACGTTCAAAAAGAAGCAGCGCGAAGAAGCCAAGAGGCGCAAGCGCATAGAAAAGGAAGCAAAGAAACTCGAGCGCAAGGAGCTCAAATCAAACAAGGAAACCATAACCGGTGAAATCGACCCCGATATCGCCGACATCGTTCCGGGTCCCCAGCCCAAGACCGAGGAATGAAACTGAACCAAGATTCATCATCTCTCGAGTATTTTGAATAACATAACGGGGGAGTGCACATGCACTCCCCCGTTTCTCTGTTGACCAGGCGGAGGGATCGATCCCTTGCTCACCCCTACTCGTTCATGGCGTACTCGCCGTTGAGGGACATCACGTAGGTCTCCCAGACCTTGTTGTACTGAGCGGGCTCCGTCACTGGCTTGATCTGCATGATCATGGCGCAGAAAGTCCTCTGCTCGTCGCTGGTGCTGTGGTTGCCGTAGATCTGCAGGGCAAACAGGGCGAAGTCGCGCACCATGAAGTCGAAGATCTGGTTGAGGATGTCGGGATCGAGATTCTCGTAGCGAGCCTGCTCGAGGATGAGCTGGCCATAGACTACGATGGAAAACATCTCGCCCAGCGGCAGGGAAAACGTCGGGTCCATGTCCTGCATCTTGTCAGGACCGGCCTTTTCCAGCAGCTCCTTGAAGATATCGATCTGTGTGATGAAGGTCTCAACATTCGACAGGTGCTTGAACTCGTCGAAAATGGGTTTGTAGTCGTGGAACTGCACCTTGCCGAGACCCTTGGTCGGTCCCTGGTTGAAGAGGAACAGGTCGTCCTTCAGAGAGAAATCAGGATCCACCACGGGGTAGTCCGTGGGGCTGAAGAAGTAGTTCTTCATGAACTTGCGGATGAGCTGGATATTGACGTGCACCGTTCCCTCGAGCTTGGAAGGCCCGCGAACGTCGGAAGCCGCCATGTGGAAGTAGGTGTCCTTCTCGAATCCTTTTGCTGCAATCACATCCCAGAGCAGGTTGATCACCTCTTCTGCCTGCAGGGTCACCTTCATCTTGCTCGTGGGGTTGTAGAGCAGGTAGCGGCGGTCGTTCTCGCTGGAATTCCGGAAATAGTCGGTTGATCGGCGCTGGTAGAGCTTCATGCCCACCAGGCGCAGCCAGGCATCCATGAAGTTCTTCCGCACGTGGGGCATGTCCGTGACCTTCATGCCGTAGAGGATGCGGTTGGATGCATGGGTAATGGCCTCGTAGAAGCAGTGCTCGGCAACCCCAAGCGAGGCAGGGCCGATGTTGAACTTGCCGATGTTGACCGTGTTGAGCGCCGAGTCCCAGGCATGCGGGCCCCGGGAAAGGATGTCCTCATCCGTGATGGGGTAGTCGTGCAGGGCGAAATTGGAGACATACTCCTGGTGGGAGATCACGTTCTTCTTGAGCTCGTAGGCCTTGTGGCGGTAGTTGGTGACAAAAAACGTGTAGTCGTCGCTGCCGTCTTTGACCTTGCCCAGGGTGGAGACCATCTCGGCCTCGTTGCCGTTGCCGATGTAGTACTTCTCGCCATTGGCCACATAGGTGCCGTCACCCTTGGGAGTCAGGGTGGTTTCCGTCGAGTAGATGTCGGCCCCGTGGGTGCGCTCGGACAGTCCGAAGGCAAAGATCGCTCCTTCCTTGAGGAGTTTGGCCGCCTTCTTCTTGGCCGTTTCGTTGTCACTCATCCAGATGGGCCCGAGTCCCAGGATGGTCACCTGGAAGCAGTACCAGTAGCCCAGGCCGTAGAAGGCGAGCAGTTCGCTGTACTCGCTGTTGCGGGCCGTGTCCCACCTGCAGTCCGGGTCGCCGTCAGCATACTCCTTGGGGGTGAGCAGCTTGGCGAAGATCTGCTCCTTGCCGAGAAAATCTATGAATTCCCGGTACCAGACCTTCTTGTTGTAGTCGTCGAGCAGCCTCTCTTTTCCCATGCCCTCGAAAAAGGCAATGGTCTTGTCCATTATGGCCTTCGAGCCTTCGTCGGCCATGAGCGTCTTGTAGTTCTTTGGCTGAATCAGAAAATTCATAACACCCTCCTTGTCTGTGGTCTGTCGAGAATAATGGAGAAACGGTGCCCCCTGTCTGACAGCATCTGGTCGGGGGCACGCGAACCACTCATTCATACACGATCCCCTCTCAAAAGAAAATGTTTTTGTGAAATAATCACCGGAAAAACGAAACAGGCTGCTGCCCGGGACACCGGAATCCCTTGGTGCTTGACAGCGAGGGAGGCCTTACGTACCCTCACGGGAAACCTCGAAGAAAGAAGACAGCTCATGCGTACCATCACTGAAGGTACAGTGCAGGACCAATCATTCCATGAACTCATTGCCACGGTAGAGCGGGCGGAATCGCCTGCTGCCACCATTCTCATCTGCGGACTCGACGACGAGGCAGTACTCCTGCTGGCCAGGAGGATACACGATGAAAGCACACGCAGCTCGGGCCCCTTCGTGGTAGCCGACTTCGCTTTCACCCCCGAGGAGCTTATGGAGCAGGAACTCTTCGGGCAGGAACAGGGGAGCACCCCCGGGGTCGGGAAGTCCGCACCGGGCCTTCTCGATCTGGCGAACGGGGGAACCCTGTTCATCAAAGAGATCTCGGCCATCAGTGAACTCGTTCAGATCAAGCTGCTGCGCGTGCTGCGGGAACAGCGGTTTGTGCGCCTGGGAGGGAACCGCGCCGTTGAATCTGATGTCCGCCTCGTGGCAGGTACGAAGAGCTCGCCGGAGCGCGATCTCGCCGGGTGTGTCTTCCGGCAGGATCTCTATTTCAGGCACAGGGTGATCCCCCTGGTGCTCCCCCTGCCGGGCGAACGAGAGACTCCGCTCAAGACCTGCGGCTGATCCTCGAGGCGTGGCGGCGCACACTGGAGCTTCCTGGCTCGGAGCCGCATTTGACCACGAGAGGAGGAATGCAATGGACGAGAAACTCAAGGTGCTCATGGTGGATACATCCACCGGGTTTTACCAGGTTTCGCGATTCCCGGTCGGTGATTTCTTCGGGCCGGTGGACCTGGGCCTCCACCTCGCAGGGAGGTTCAACAGTCTCAATATCGCGGCAGGCCTGCTTGCCGGCTCTATCTTTCCCGGATCGAACCGCCTGGTCTTCACGGGCTTTTCACCAAGCTGGAGCGGGTTTTTCATCTCCTCCATGGGAGGGGCAGGCCTCATCTTCGACAACCTGGGAATCAACATGCTCTCGCTGGTAAAAAAGGCGCCGACGCCGTCGGTGCTCATCCTGAACAGGGATCACGGGGAAGAGATACAGGTCGACATTCAGCCCCTCGACATCTCCCGGATCTGGCGTCAGGGCAGGGGGGGCGTCTACTCGCTCATGGATCATGTCTTCGAACACTATTCCGCCCGCTATGAAAACGAACCCCGCATCCTCGCCACCGGGCCTGCCGCCCTTCACACGGATTTCGGTGCCATCTGCTCCGCTCCGATTTCCAGGGGTGCGGTCAGCTTCGTGGATACGTGGGCGGGTAGAGGGGGGCTCGGCACCAAGCTACTCAAGGAGCACGGCATCGCTGCCGTGATCTACGGGGGAACCGTTCTCGATGAAGACTTCAGGGACAGGAAGGTCGCTGACGAGTGGTTCGAAAACAAGTACAACCAGAAACTGGCAGCCAAGGATTTCGAGGCCACCACCAAGTACCGCTTCGATCCCAATTTCTCCACCGGGGGAACCTTCGGGGTGAATTTTGCCACCATGGGCGGTACGATGCTCTGTTTCAACTACCGAAGCATCTACTGGGAAGAGAGCGAACGGTTGAGCCTTCACGAGTCGTTCATCCGCGACCACTACCTCAAGCAGTTCAACGAGGAGACCATTCAGGAAAAGCAGCAGCGCACCTGTGGCGAACCCTGTGCAGCAGTGTGCAAGAAGATGAATGGCCCCTACAAGAAAGACTACGAGCCCTACCAGGCCATGGGCCCCCTGTGCGGCATCTTTGACCAGCGTGCAGCGGAACTGCTCAACCACAGGGCAGACTCCTACGGTTTCGATGCCATCTCCATCGGAGGAGTTCTCTCCTGGCTCATGGAGTGCCTCTCGGAAGGGCTCCTCTCCCCCGGGGAACTGGGTATTCCACATGGTGAGCCGGTTTTCGATCCAAAAGGGTTCAACGTGGTTGCCGATTCGCTCCACAACGCGGAGATCGCCGTGTCCCTGCTGGAGAGCATTATTGAAAAGCCCGGGGTCATCGATCTGTCGGAAGGTGCGCGGAAGTATGCACGGAGGCTCTCCCGGGAAAAGGGCAAGACCGTGCTCGATCGCTTCCTCTTCACGGCGTACGGCCGCAGGGGATGGATGGTGCCCAATCAGTACTGGACACCCGGGGTGCTCTCTCCCATGGCCATCATGGGCAAGTACTACATGCACTATGGCAGGGAATTCCTTCCCCCCAGGGAACTGGGGCGGAAGAATGCACAGCGCTTCCGGCAGGAGCTCATCATGGACAATCTGGGCCTGTGCCGTTTCCACCGGGGATGGGGCGAAGACATGCTGCCGGAGATCGTCGAGTTCCTCTACGGCAGGAAGGAGCAGTTTCTCTCAAATGCATCCATGACCGCGAGCCGCATTTCGAGCCGGAACTCATCCATTTTCTGGGAGAGCGAGCGGTGCAGCGACTTTGTCCTGACGTTTCTCAAGCGAAAACGCGACGTGGACCAGGAGCAGGGAAAGGAGTTCCTCTTGTGGATCGACCGCTTCGAGAAGGACAAGCAAGCCGCCGCCCTCGATTTCTGGTACGAGGTGCACAAGGGCATCTCGGAATCCCTGAGGGAATTTTAATGGGGTCCCCTAGCTCACTACCACAGGCGGACGATGGTCCTTCCCTTGTGTTTTCCCTTGAGCATGATTTCGATCCGATCGTTCAGGTCCGCAAGGGATGTCTCTGAGGTGATCTTGTCGAGCCAGGGGATCTTCCACTCGGTGGCAAGCCTGTCCCAGGTCTTCTGCCGAAGCGGCATGGGGCAGTTCTGGGAGTCGATGCCCATGAGTGTGACACCCCGCAGGATAAAGGGAAACACGGTCAGCGGCAGGTCAGGGGAAGCGACATTGCCGCAGGAGGTGACGGCTCCCCAGGGCGCCGTGGACCTGATGGATGTCGAGAGGATGACGCCGCCCACGGTGTCCACGCACCCTGCCCAGCGCGTTTTCAGCATGGGCCGGGAGCTCGTGTCACTCGCCTCCTCAATGCTGATCACGGTCGTGGCCCCGATCTCCTTGAGGTAGTCGGTCTCGTCCACCACGCCGTTTACCGCAGCAACGGTGTACCCGATCTTGGACAGGATCGAGACGGCGATGCTGCCCACGCCACCTGTGGCCCCCGAGACCAGTACCTCACCCTTGTCCGGGGTGATGCCGTAGTCCACGAGGCGGTTGACCGAAAGCGCCGCGGTGAAGCCGGCCGTGCCATACACCATGCTCTCGCGGAGGCTGAGGTTCGCAGGGCGCTTCACCACCCAGTCTGCAGGGACCCGGATGTACTGGCCGAAGCCCCCCGAGGTGTTCATCCCCAGGTCGTAGCTCGTGACGATGACGTCCTCGCCGGGCGTGAACTTCGGGTTGCTGCTCTCCTCCACCACGCCGGCGGCATCGATGCCGGGGGTGTGGGGATACTGCCGGGTTACGCCCTTGTTGCCGGTGGCCGAAAGGGCATCTTTGTAGTTCAGAGAGGAATACTGCACCTTCACCAGGACATCTCCGGCAGGAAGGGAGTCGATGGGCAGGTCGGTGAGCTTTCTCACATAGGTCTTGTCCTGCGTTTCCTCCACCAGCAAAGCCTTGTACGTCTTGTCACTCATGGGGTACCTCCTTCATTGATGGTCATGAACAGCTGCCCGTTCATCCTGAAAGACAGACCGGCCGGTCTGTCTCCTGAAAGGTAACGCCGACCAGGTGGATTGTCAACCCAATTTCAGGACCGGCATCAGGCGTTTTAAGGAAATCCGTGGGGCAGGGAGGTGAACATCACGCGCCTTCGGTTTCCTTTAAGGTCTGTGGCAAACTCCACAGAAAGGAACGTTGTACCACGTTCTGCATCCTGCTTTATAGTCTCGTCACCGACGGTGGCACTCCCCTTTCCGATCCTGACACAAGATCTGCCCCGTCGCCTGGCTCCATGTTTTTTTGACAGTGAAGGGCTGCTGTGGTAAAAAAACCATACTGTTTTTGCAGTCAAGCAGTGCTGCGCACGGCTGTGCGCGAATCGAAAGGAGCACGCTGCACCGTGTTTGTCATCGGCCAGAGCTATGTCCGCCGTGATCTTCATGCCCGCTACGGGGGGCAGACCCAGGGCGGCGTGAGCACCCCGGCCAGCTACCCCGTCATCCTGCTCTTTACCGGCGAGCAGGGCCAGCAGTACGGGTACCAGGATGGCTGGACCGACGACGACGCCTTTCTCTTCGGCGGTGAGGGCCAGAGCGGCGACATGACGTTTACCCGGGGAAACCGCGCGATCCTGAACCATGCCGAAGAGGGAAAGGACCTCCACCTCTTCGAGTCCACCAGAAAGGGCATGGTTCGCTACGTGGGCCAGATGGTCTGCACCGGGTACGAGGAGCGCCTGTCGCCGGACAGGGCTGGGCTGCTGCGCAAGGTCTTTGTGTTCGAACTCGTCCCGGTCTCTGCATTTATCAGTCAGGTTCACGTAGATCACAGTCTCGAGGATGACCACTGGGATCAACCGCTTTCCGTGCTGCGCGATCGCGCATTGTCTCTCACGCTCAATGCACACGATTCCCTGGCAAGGAAACAGTCTGTCCGCTATCGCAGCGGCGCCATCAGGGTCTACGTGCTCAAGCGGGCCGCGGGAATCTGCGAGGGATGCGGACAGATGGCACCGTTTGCCGACTGCCAGGGCATGCCCTACCTCGAGCCGCACCACATCCGCCGTCTCACCGACGGCGGTCCCGACCATCCTCACTGGGTGATTGCGCTCTGCCCGGTGTGCCACCGCAGGGCCCACTTCGGAGAAGATTCCCGGGACTTCAATGCCATGCTCGCCCGTATTGTGCAGGACATAGAGGCATCCCTCTCCGCGTAAGAGGTGTGTTGGAGATGTGTAGGAGGGGCTAACAGCCCCGACCGAATTTCGGCCGTAAACGGCCTCCTACAACCGAGATCAATTATCCCCTGACATTCCCGTAGGAGGGGCCCCGATAAATCGCCCCTGAAGGGGCTCCTGCCGAGGGTGCTACGGTATCAGCACCAGCGTGGTTTTGCTGTGCTCCCGGATTGCCTCATCACTGAACCACCAGTAGAGCTTCTCGCCGTTCATGAATGCCTTCACCTGGTCTGTGCGGTGCGGATCGAACAGGCGGGCGGAGACTCCCCCAGGCAGCACGGCAGTCACCTTGTCGCCATCGCTCAGGTCGGCCACCATACGCAGCGATGCAGAGGTGGTCACGCCGAAGGGTTTGTCATAGGAGAAGATGGCGCGGTACAGGGTTTCACCCGAGCCTCCCATGGAGTTCGATCCTGCTCCGAGCAGCCCCGCCCCAAAGCCGGAGCGCCTGATGGGACTCACCAGGGTGAGCCTGTGGAGCTTTCCCCACTGCCATTTCACCGGGTTTTTTCCGAGTGTTTCTTCCATCTCCGCCCGGGCGATGCGGGCTGACCTGACAAACAAGTCGTCTCGGGACTCCGTGATCTCACCTGTGGTGATGTCGTCGAACCAGGGTGAGGTGCCGTTCAAGACCATGTACATGAGCCGCTCCTGCCAGAAGTACCAGTTTTTCAGCATGGTGGTGGTGAGCTCATCACCGAGCTCGTCAGCGAACACCTGGAAGGCGAATTCGCGGTACACAGACTGGAAGACAGCCGGGGCAGCCAGCTCCGGGTCATCGAAATACGACCACTGGTCCAGGATGCGCGCGAGGTCTTTCGTGTCGTCGTGCGCTGCAAGCGCTGCTGCCATCACGGGTGAGATCTGTTCAGCCATGAGGTTCTTGGTGTCGCGCTGGATCATCCAGTGATCGTGGGTAGTCTTCACCCCCGGCACGTCGAGCAGCTCCATGAGCCTGCGGTAGCGGAACGAGGGTGATGCGTGGGAGGTGTAGTAGTAGGGGTAGTCCGATTTCACGGTCAGGTGGTTGCAGGTGCCCACCCACCCCCTGGCGGGATTGTACGCCTGGGGTGTCTCGTTGAAGGGGATCCATCCGATCCAGTTGTCCGTGCTGTCTGTGACCACGAGGGGGACCGTGCCGTCGCCCGATCTGCGGATAGGAAGCGTGCCCGATGTCTGCCAGCCGATGTTGCCGCTGGTGTCGGCAAACACGAAGTTGAGCATGATGGCGTTCAGCCTGCTGATGGCATCGCGGACGGCAGATACGTCTGTCGCGGTCAGGATCCTGTCGAGCCCGACATCCCTTCCCATGGTTTCATAGGGTGCCCAGCGCATGCTGACGACCTTGTCCGTCTTCAACCCGGGCAGCACGTTTGAGATCACCGGGCCACGCCGGGTGAGTCTGATGGTAATCTCCTCGTTGCGGAAGCCTTCTTGAGCCTTCTTGTCCTTGACCCTGATGGTCTCTCTGATCTCGGTAAAGGGCAGGGAGGTTGTCCCTTCCAGGTAGCGCGACGGGTCATCGGGGTCGAGGGTCTCGATAAAGAGGTCCTGTGCGTCACCGTAGGAATTGGTGACCCCGATGGCGAGGTGCTCGGTGCGGCCGATCACGAGGCCTGGCAGCCCGGGTATGTTGACGCCAACCGCCCTGAATTCCGGGGTGATGATGCCTGCCGGATACCAGGGTCCGGGCAGCACAGTGGCATCGAGGTGAGGGTCGTTGGCGACAATGGGTTTTCCCTGGGGAGAATGGTTCGGCCCCACGGTCCAGTTGTTGCTCCCCAGGCGGTGCGGGCCTTCCTCTAGGTAGGCCATGAGTGAGGTGTCCCGGGAGAGATCGATCCCCAGGCGGGCCACGGTGGAAAACGGCTCTGTCACTGGGGCATACGCCGTGTCATCGGGGTTGACGTTCAGGGGGAAGAGTTCAAACGCCTTCTCGGCACCGACCCGCTCGATGAGCATCTGGGTGATGATCTCGGTCTGGATGTTGGCTGCCGAGTCCCAGCCCATGAGGTACATGATGGCCAGAGAATCCTCGATGGTCCAGGGCGTGGGTGCGATGCCGGCGAGCCTGAACTCGAGGGGAAAACTTTTCGGATGATCCTGGATGAAGGCGTTGACGCCGTCGATATAGCGCGTGAAAAAATTCCGCGCCTTTCCGTCGAGGATGGCGGCGTGCTTTATGGCGTTGCGGTGAAACCCCAGGGTGCGCAGCCTGGTGTCAAGCGGAAGTGCCTTCTCCCCTGCCAGCTCTGAGATTCTTCCCGTGGCGAAGAGCCGGGTGAGTTCCATCTGGAACAGGCGGTCCTGGGCGGTGATGAATCCATGGGCCATGAAGGCGTCGTCGACCGACTGTGCGTAGATCGAGGCCATGCCTTTCTCGTCCCGCATGACCGTAACCGGCTCCTGCAGGCCGGGCAGGCTGATCTCACCCGATTTCTGGTACGTGTTGAGCGAAGCGCAGCCTCCGAGCAGTCCTCCAAGCACCACCAGGATGGAAACCCCCGCACACCGCATAATGAACGTTCTTCTCATGGGAACCCTCCTTGCGCAAAAAAAAGCACCAGGGTAATAGTACGCCCCTGGTGCCTTCCGTGCAAGGTATGTGGAATAAGGCCGCCCGGATTCTTCCTGGTGCAGGGGTGGATGATCGCAGCAAAACAGGACCGAAGGAGGGGCTTCAGACGGTATGTAAGAAAGTTGAGATTGCCTGAGAGAATCATGGCAACCTCCCTCTTATTATTGAGGTT
>OMKS01000120.1_pt1 | contig 67030 bp, 77 predicted proteins | sample 1674721 | NCBI WGS metagenome assembly OMKS01 (sample SAMN06264996, study PRJEB25208) | sediment metagenome | isolation source: hot spring sediment | place: USA: California | collected 2014-09-02 | reverse complement strand
GACAGCCTCATCTATTTTTATTATGCTAGTAGATTTAGTCCAGCTCATGTCGGTGGCGGCTATCTTCGATTCAGAAAACCGTTCGTGGAAAAATATCCAATTTTGTGGCCTCAAACTTCAGAAGAGCAACATATCGCAGACAGTATATCGAATTTGATAGAGCGAATTTTAAAACAAGTAAAACTCGAACAAAAAATAGAAAAGTTCCCAGAGGAATACTTAAAAGAATTCAGGAACAGGGGCAAGGAGTTCACTTCGCTATCCATCAGTTTCAACTCCAGTCACAAGACGCTTGAGCCCGTGATTACTGAAAATAGCGATGATCACGACTATAACGTTATCATGGGCAAAAAAGAACCATCCCTTTTTGTTGATTCTAAGCAGAAGGCGGATTACATCGTTGCCGCATTAAAGAAAAAGCGTGCGAAGAAAAATGAGAAGCTGCAGCTGCTCGTTCCCAAAAGCGATACAGTTGTTGAAGCGATTCTGAAGGAGTTGGAAGATGACAAAGCACTGGTAGAGTCACCGTCAGTCGCGGAACTCGAAGCGGAGATAAACGAGCTTGTTTATAAGCTATACGGATTAAACGAAGCGGATATAAAGGTGATTGAGGATTTCTTGGAGAGATTCTAATATGATGACCAACCGAAACCTCGAAGCGGTTCTATTCGATCTCGACGGCGTTCTTATCGACTCGTTCGAGAGCTGGTACCAGGCCTTCTCGAGGATGTTGCAGGCCTACAACAAGCCTGAACTGAGTCGGGAAACGTTCAGAGCGCGGTGCTGGGGCCCTGACCTGCGGCATAACCTCGCGGCATTGCAGCTCGGCGAAGATGCTGCCTGGTTCTGTGTCCGCGAGCAGCAGCAGTTGATCGGGCTCGTCGAGCTCATGCCTGGCTCCGTGGAAGTACTGCGCCGTACCCGGGACGCATATCAGCTCACCGTGGGGCTGGTCACGAACACGCCGCAGGCGAACGTGAACAAGATCCTGGAGCAGTTCCACCTCACGGGCTACTTTGACGCTGTTCTCACCGGCGATGATGTGGAGCGCGGAAAGCCGGACGCGGAGATCGTGCTCAAGGCATGTGAGCGGCTCGGCGTGAGACCTGAGCACGCGATACTCGTTGGAGATACCCGAACGGATTTCCAGGCCGGCAGGGCGGCGGGCTGTCTTGTCGTTGGCGTCGGCCAGGGCTCGGCCGGCGACCTGCAGATCGAGCGGCTCGAGGAGCTGTTCACGCTCGAACCCTTCTTCCACTAACTAAACAAACAAATAAACTAACTAACTAACTGGGTAACCGTTCTGTAGCGAAAGATAGAACAATATCCACGGATACGTGAGAACGAAAGAGAGCATGAAGAAAGTCCTGGCATCGGTCCCCGCGAAGGTGATCCTCTTCGGTGAGCATTTCGTGGTCTACGGCACGCGCGCGCTGGCCACCGCGATTGACCGCCGGCTGGCTGTTAAAGTTACCGCGCGTGAGAAGAGCGGCTATCACATCACGATCGAGCACATCCCCACCTTCGGCCTGGAGCTGGATATAGAGGCGCGCAAAGGTGCAGAGCAAACACTACGGCCCTATAAAGATTACGGCACGGCGGCAAAGGCACTATCGTACGTCACGGGCGCAATCGGGTACCTCGAGGAGCGCTATGGTATCGGAGACGAGGGTGTCGAGGTAGCGATAACGTCCGAAATCCCGCTCTCGGCAGGTCTGGGCTCCTCTGCCGCGACCTCCGTTGCGACCGTTGCGGCGCTCAAGGAGTACTTCGGCGTCGGTAGCGATCTCGAGCGCATACGGAGCGACGCGCACGCGGTGGAACTCCGGGTGCAGGGTGCTGCGAGCCCGATCGATACCGCCATCGCGACCCACGGCGGGTACGTGCTCGTGGAGCAGGGCACGGTGCAGCACGTGCAGTTACCCGCGTTGCAGTTGCTCGTCGGGTGCGTGGATAGCATACCGCTGAGTATGGGCACGGCAAAGGCGAGTGATCTCAGCTTGAAGACCAAAGCACTGGTTGCTGGTGTGCGAGCGCGTAAAGAGCACTTCCCTGCTATCTTCGAGGCCATAAGCAACGCGGCCGATGAGCTGACGGTGGAGGCGATCCAGGCGCTCGAAGCGGGCGATACAATAAAGCTGGGCGTATTGCTGAACAGCAATCACGGGCTGCTGGATGCGATCGGGGTGGTGCCGCGCCGGTTGAGCAGTCTCGTGAAGGTGGCACAGTCACTGGGTGCGCTGGGCGCGAAAGTGACGGGCGCTGGCGGCTCGGACGAGCTGGGTGGTATCGGCTCGGTGCTGGTGCTGCCCGGACGGAACGAAGCGAAGATACGGGCAGCGATGGAGCTTGAAGGCGCGCTCGCCATGCCGGTACGAACCGGAGGGGCGGGGTTGAAGATCGAACAGTTTGCTTCCGCGGATAGATAGATAGATAGATAGATGAACAAATAGGATAAAATTCTGCACTACCATACATAGCGTCTTCTTCAATGATTTTTCGCGTTACCATGCCTCTTGACGAAGAAATCGCTAGTTACGTTACGGAGAAGTTTGAGAACCTGCCCACAGGTGCTTGCATGGAGGCGTGGACATGTGGTTTGACGGTTTTCACCCTGGAAATCTTCCTATCCCGGTAAGTGGTGTTCCCAAACGTGGAGAAGTGCCTTAAATCCTAAAGTTCACGTTGAGCATATAGCTCTTTGCCTTGAAGAAGTCTTTGCAAAACGCAGCAACCGTTTCTGGCGGATAGTATTTACAGCTAAAAATATCGATATAGGCTGCATTTGTCTGGTTTGCAAAATGGCCCGATATCAGGCTCGTTTCAATCAGCTGGATCATGGAAAAACCAGAAACCCGTGGGTCTTCCCCGAAGTTCACGACCTGGGTCTCACCATATCGCTTCATCTCGATGAGCTCACAGAGCTTCACGACAAAGTCTTTTATTGCTCCTGCATTCCTGATTAACGCAGGGTCACAGCCCTTTAGGTCTACCGAACAAGTAAGTCCCCATGCCGCTGATCTACGATATTCTTCGAGGGCCCAGTTCTTCGTATCCATCCAGATAAGACTATCGGTCCCCTTTATAAACTTTTAAAACTGGGAACAATTACTAACAAATACGCTACTTTTTTTGGTAACTCTGTTAGAAACACATTGCACGTTCTCCGCAATGTTCTTAGGACTGAAACTCACCCATTTTAAAAAAGAACTGAAAATTTACCGATTTGAGCCTGGAATAACCAAACGCAAGTCTATTTATCCTATCGAACGGAGGATCAATACAAATATTTCGGTCAGCATGAGTCTGGACCAACCAGATGTCGGTCAATCTGAAACCTTTTTCTATTAGTATTCGACCAACCTTTTATTTCACGCTTCTTGTGTAACGGATTATTACACTATCCCAGTATCTTTGTCATACAGCCCGCGATCAAGCCGCCGATCGCATCGTCCATGAAAACGCCCAACTCCTTTAGGATGCCCGGCTTCCGGGTATCGTAATAGACGAAATTGAACATCGCCTTCTTGCCACCGATGTATTCCGCGATATCGAGCCCGAAGAGCTCGTCGGCCACCACGCAGGCTGCGTCCTGCGCGCCGAGCTCACCGCCGCGGCCCGTTCTGATCCCCTCCTCGTCCGCATGCAGTGCCGCAGCAAGCAACAACGACACGTTCACGTCACCGCACTCTTTTCTAATCGTCTCTGCAAAACGCGTCCTGAGCACTGCGTCATCCGTTTCATCACCGTCTACGCGCACGTAGAGCTCCAGTGCCGTCGCGACCATATCGTCATTGTGAGTTCGGCGGTATGGCGGGCGTCATACTCGCTGCGGCCTCACGGGTGATTCCGGTCGTTATTGATGGCTTCATAGCCACCACGGCGGCGCTCATTGCCTGCGCGCTCGAGCCCACAGCTAACGAGTACCTGATCGCCGCGCATCTCCAGCAGATCGGGTGGTGCTCGATTACCTGGGTCTGAAGCCGTTGCTCGCTCTGGATATGCGGCTCGGTGAAGGCACCGGCGCTGCTTGGGGGATCAGTCTCGTAGAAGCGGCCTGCAAGGTCCTGAACCAGATGGCTACGTTTGCAGAGGCTGGCGTTGCGGATAAAGCAGACGCTCCTTCACGACCTGAATAGCCCGCCCGTGCACTGGTTACGGTCGCTTTCACAGCGGGGGATGGATCTGCACAGCCCGGACACTCTTGAGCTTACCGATCTCCTCAATGAGCTCTCCGGGAACGCTCTGATCGGTAATGATCGTGAGTTTGGGGTCGTCTACCAGGTACGGATCGTCGCTCACCGCCTGCCGTATGCTCAGTCCACGCTGCGCCATCACCGTCGCAACGTCTCCGATGATCCCTACCTGCCTGGCATCCGTCGGATGGATGATGACCACACTCAGGCCCAACAGCGGTGCGACCTCAATGAGGAAGGCGATCGAGCGCAGATGCTCGAAGATACGCTTTAACGCCGCATCGGTAATGATGCGTTTCACCGTCAGATCCACGACGCGGCGGTCAACGCCTATCTCGTGCGCGATGTGCGAATGGGGTATTTCAATCCCGCCCGAGGCGACTTTGCCGTCTGCACTCACCCGGAAGCCGCGCTCCAGTAAGAGTTCAATGACCTTCTTCTGTGATGGCGAGCCCTCAAACTTCGCCATTACCTCTTTCCACATTGCTGCTCTCCTTGCTTCCCGGACTGAATGAATTGCTGAATGACTGCGTGGCGGGCGGGATCCGCGGAGAAGCGGGTTGGTTGGTTAGTTGCTAGCTAGCTACGCTACGCTACGCTACGGCCTGGCTGCCGAGGCCGCGAATGGGTGGAGCCCGGAGGGTTCTTACCGATACCCCCCCCTCCGTATGAGGTCCTCGCGCACATCCTCTAACTTCCGCGTTGCCGCATTCACCTTCTCCCGGACCTCGTCCTCCACCGACCGCATACTCACGCGTACTGATCGCTCTCGCTCCTTCATGTCCCGCTCGATGTTTCGCAGGCGCTCGTCGATGCTCAGGAACAAGAGCGCGAGCATTCCCACGATGATCACCGCGGAAAGCGCAATCGCGGGATCCTTATACTTGCTCCACAATCGATACGTGAGCACGAAGGTAGAGAACACCATCACTATCGAGAATATAATGTTCCGTGGTTCCATACTCTCTCTTCTCCCCTTCCTCCTTCTTAACTCCGCTGGAAATTCGTGACCATAGTATTTTAGCTTTCCGTTCCTATTTAAACTATAAGCCTCCTTCCGCCGGACTAATAACTACGTGAGTAGCAATGCAACGAACAGTGCTCATCCTCGCAGGTGGCAAGGGACAGCGATTCAACTCGCGCGATAAGTGCTTCATCGTTTTAAACCGCAAAACGCTCCTTCAACACGTTATTGACAACCTCGCCGACCTGGCGGATGAGATCATCATCGCCGCACGAGATGAGCAGCAGGGCACACGAATCAGACTGCAGATACCCAACAACGTCGTGGTGGTCTTCGATTCTATACGTGGCTTCGGACCGCTGGCCGGCGTGCTCTCCGGCCTGGAGCGTGCATCATCGCCCTACTCGCTCGTTATCGGCTGCGATATGCCCTTTGTCAACAGACGCGTGGTGGAACTGCTCTTTACGGAAGCGGAGCGCGGTAATTACAGCGCGGTCGTTCCCACCTGGGAGAACGGTATGGTAGAGCCGTTACATGCGGTCTACAAGAAGGAACCCACGCTCGCGGCGGTCCGGAACTCGATCACGAACGGCAACGAGCGGATGTTCAACGTGCTGCTCCAGCTCAAGAACGTTTATTACCTGCCGGTGGCCCGAATTCGGGCACTCGCACCGGAGTTAACGACCTTACGCAATATCAATACGCCCGAGGAGTTACAGGCGTGCAGGCAGATCGCTCAGTGACGGTGCGAAGAAACCCGAAAGCGACGTATAGGTACGTGCTCCTATGCGCTCTTCCGAGGGGGGTATGCTCTATCCTATCCTATCCTATCCTATTCTATCCTATCAACCCACCCGCTGTTTCTTCTTGCACAACTGCGAGAGATAAAGGCGGAAGGGCGTTCGTTCCCTGGCCTGGACGTGGACTCTTCCCCCTTTCAGCGACTGCATAATTGCCCGGTGGTCAGGCATGCGCGCGGCCTCCACATCCGCGTCCACCGCTACGGTCGCGAGCCCAACGCAGTCGGCGGAATGTGCATCGCTGCCCGCAACGGCTATCTTAGCGGTTCGCTTCGCCGTTCGCTGTGCCCACCAATTCCCGATGCCCGTGAAATACCGTGAATTGAAGACCTCAATTGCCGCTATCTCAGGATGTATGCAGATGTTGCCGATACTGTTACGAAAGGGATGATAGGGATGTGGCGCGATGATCAGGACGCTCTGCGCGTGTTCGTGTTCGCAGTGCCGCACCGCCCGGATTGTTTCCCTCACGCTCATGCCACGCGCTATGACCTCCTCGAGACCGAGCACGAGCAGATGACCCTGCGCGGTGCTCACCTCCTCGCCCGGAATGATCAGGAAATCCAGGTCATGAGCGGTTACGTAGTCACGCGCAGCCTGAACCCCGGCAATCGTATTGTGGTCACAGATCGCGAGACCGTCAAGCCCACGCGCCCGCGCAACCGCAATTATCCGCTCTACCGTATCGTGACCGTCAACCGAATAATTCGTGTGCACGTGCAGATCGAGCGTGAAGGTTCGGGTCATCGCACCGGTACTCTCACAAAAGAGAGGGCCGTGCAGGGTTTAAAGGTTACCGTACCACCGTCCGCGAGCGTTGCGAGCGTACCGGGCGGTTCTTAGTGGCATACTGGCGCTTCGATTACCGGTACCTCATGGTACCCGTACAGCCGGATGGTGCTGGTCAATTCGATCGGCGTGAGCAGCCCCTGGATGTTCAGCTCCAGTTCAATTCGGTTCTCTATGTCCGTAATGTAAAAGGTGCCCCGGTCGATCCGGTAGGTAATCGCGAAATCTTGGAGCTCTTCGTTGCCACTCAACGCAAGGCCCGCGCCGTTCAGCTGCGTGATCACGTCCGTTCGATTGGGCACGATCTCCACGAGCCACCCGTCAGTATCCGCGCGCATCGTTATGTTCGACGCATTCGTCAGTATCGAGCGCTGATGCGCCAGCTGGTCGTAGCTGCTCACCAGGATCGCGCGGTCCGTGACGTTCGCTCGCTGCCACGCGCCGAGCGGTTCCCTGACGTATGCCGTATCATTGATGAGAATCATCTCCACCGATCGGTCCAGCATAGTTATCGCCGTGCGCATCCTCTGAGTCCGGTAATCCACACAGCCCGAGCCGCTCAGCATAACCACCTCTCCATCGGGCACCGTTAGAGCGGTAATGAACTCGAATCGATAGGAGTCCACCCTTTTTGAGGCGTCAACGGTCTTCGCTATAAGGACGTGCGGATCAGTGATCTCACGATGCGTGCTGTAGTAGACGACGGAGATGAGCGCGACGGTCAAAAGCACGAGTGCGATTACCAATTTACGGTTGACTCCTCTTTCTATTGCTGGCGCCATGCTCATTACCATCCCTAACGGCGGTTCAGATACTGATAACTATATGATCGCGGCCTCGTTCTCGCTCATCACGCAGCGGCTTCGTTCGGTAGCGTCACCGCGAGCTGTTCAGTTAGTTATTCGAGTATCTCACGCAAAACGGTGATCACCGTGTCCAGCTGCTCCTTACTGATGACCAGCGGCGGTACCAGCCGTATGACCGTATCTGCAGTGCAATTGATCAATATACCGCGCTCGAGCGCTTTCGCAACGAATTCGGCACACGGCTTTTTCAGCTCGATCCCGATCATCAGCCCCTTCCCGCGGATCTCCTGTACTACCGGGCTGAACGCGAATCCGTGCTCTGAACGAGCCTGCCCCAGGAAATACGCGCCGAGTGCGCGTGAACGTTCCACCAGCTGCTCCTCTTCGATGACGCGTATCGACGCCAGAGCAGTCGCGCAGGCAAGCGGCGTGCCGCCAAAGGTCGACGCGTGCTCGCCCGCGTCAAATTCGAGCCCCGCGCGTGCCAGTATGGCCCCGATCGGGAAGCCCGCGCCGAGCGCCTTCGCCAGCGTCATGATGTCCGGCTGGACGCCCTCATGGTCCTTACCGAACCATGCGCCCGTGCGCCCAAAGCCCGTCTGAACCTCATCGAAGATAAGTAAGACGTCTTGTTCTGTGCAGATCTCGCGTACTTCGTTCAGGTAACCCGGAGAGGGAACGTGTATGCCGCTCTCGCCCTGTATCGGCTCCACAATGACCGCAGCGGTCTCCGCGGTGATCGCTTCTCGGATGGCTCCGGGATCGTTATACGGAACGAAGTCCACACTCTTCAGCAGCAGCGGCGTAAACGGCGCCCGGAATTTCGGCTCGTACGTTGCACTCAGGGATATGATCGTCCGTCCGTGGAAACTGCCGCGAGCCGCGATAAAACGGGATTTACCCGTCGCCTTGCAGGCCAGCTTCACGGCCGCTTCGATGCTTTCCGCGCCGGAGTTGCAGAAGAACGCCTTGGACATCCCGGTCAGTGCGACGAGCTTCTCCGCAAGCTGCACCTGCGGTTCCGTATAATACAGATTGGAGACGTGCATGAGCTTCGCGGCCTGCGCCTGTATCGCCTGTACAACCGCAGGGTGGCAGTAGCCCACCGCGTTGACCGCAATGCCGCCAACGCAATCGATGTACTCCTTGCCAGTACTATCCGTAACCACCGCGCCCTTACCTTCTGTCAGGACTACCGGCTGGCGCCTGTAGGTCGGCATAATGTACCGCCGTTCCTGCTCAAAGACCTCAGCCGGCGTTTTAAACATGCTGCAGTCCCCCCTGCATCAGGTGCTGTAGCACGGTCCGCGGATTTTTCTCCATCACCGTCATCACCGCTTCAGGAGTGAGCCCTGCGCCGGCGAGGATGCGTGCACCGAGTTCGTCGGTAATGAGATCCTCCGGTGCGTGCGTATCGGTATTGAGCAGCATGTCCGCGCCGACACGGCGTGCCACAGCCGCAACGTGCCCGTTGGCGAGGCAGTGCCCCTTCCGCGAGGTGAGCTCAAGATAGATCCCGTTCTCCTTCGCCCGTGCCGCATCTTCATCCGTGATCAGGCCGGGATGCGCAAGGATGTCAACTGCGGGGATGTTCACCGCTGCACGGTTTGTGCCCCGTGCCACAGGCTCCGCTAGCGTTTCACCGTGCACCACCACGAGTTCCGCGCCCAGCGCCTTCGCTTTCAGTGCCAACTTCTCCAGCTTTCCCGGCGGGATGTGCGTAAGCTCCACGCCGCGTATCACGGTGATAGCGCGGTCTGTCAAGTCAGCAGGCTCAGCTTTCTTCAAATTCGATAGTACGAACTCGATATTCGTGAAATCCACGTGATCGGTTATCGCAATCGCTTCATAACCCTGAACGATCGCCCGACGGACCAGTTCACTGGGCACGAGCGCGCCGTCACTGAAGAGGGAATGGGTGTGCAAATCGAACATGGTTCACGCGCTCACCGTCCTCCGCTCTTCGCTTTTTCACGCTGCGCTCTGAGCCTGTTCGCGATCGCACGGACGATCTCGCCCTTGCTCCCCCGCTTCAAGACGAGTACGCGCCCGCTCCGGTCCCAGGGCGATTTCGGATACGCCTTCTCCTTCTCCACCTCGGGCTCCAGGTGGAGCTCCTGTGCCACAGAGCTGATCTCCTCCACCTTCGGTGACTTGATCGCGTACCTGCGTGCGACGATCCGTCCCTCACGCTTCGTCCTGCCTGCGGCCAGGTTTACCGGCCAGATAACCATCTTCTTCATGAGCCTTCCTTGTTTCTGTAGTAAAGAGATAGCGGCAGCAAAAAAACCTCGGGTTGGTTACAGCAGTGCACCGAAAGCGCTTTCCAGTCCGATCCAGATATCCTGCACCTCGATCCCCAGCTGCTGCCAGACGACATATGCGCCGATGAAGGTGCCCGCGATGCTGCCGATATTCGCGAGCGCCGCGACGAAGATGACCTTGAATAGGCGGTTGCTCATCAACTCACCAACCGATTCCACCGACAGCATCGTCTTCGCATCCTCCAGTGACGGTTTGCGGACGTGTGCTTCGGTCAGCCCGGCGAACCAGCCCGCAGCTAAGAACGGGTTCAATGACGTGAGCCAGGCGACAGCAAAGGCCGTCAGCGCGGAGAACGGATGGCCACGGGCAAGCACCACGCCTGCGGCTGAGAGCACGCCGTTGATGATGAACCACCAGAGGAATGCGTGCAGTAACACGTCGAACGACAGATCGGTGAAGAGCAGCGCGAGTAAAATGAGCGCGAGGGCCACACCGATACCCAGGGTAAAGAGGTGTTTCAGCGAGAGCCCGAACCGCTTCCGGGGGAGCGAGCACAAAGCCTCTTTCGTCGGTATCGACTCCGGGCGACCGAGATACTGCATGATGCCGGCTATATGTCCCGCACCGACCACGGCCACGATCTTCGGACCTCCACGAGCGGTGGTCTGATCCCACGTCTCGCACGGTTGGTACGTGGCCGTTTCGACCACGTTCTCGCTGCTCCGATTCCGGAGATCCAGTAAACCGCGGGCAATATACGCGTCACGTTCGTCCAGGAGCGCAGTAGCGGCACCGGGCGAGAATTCGCGGAGCTCCTTCATCAGCTGCGTCACCACATCGTCGTCGGTCAGTCGATCGAGCTCAATCTCCTCTTTCGAGCCCAGAAAGCCGGAAACGAGCTTCTTCTTCTCCGTTCCCCGCTCATCGTTCACCGGTGCTCCGCCCGTTCCTGCTCGCTCCGAATCGTCCTCCCCCATGCTCGCGATCGAGAAGAGGATGGAGAAGATCATCTTTAGCTTCTCCCACAGTCGCATCTTCTTCCAGAATCGTTGCATCGTTATCTGGATCGGCCGGTCGATCAGCGCGATCGCAGCGCCCTGCTCATCCGCCTTCGCCATGGCCGCCATCATATCGGCACCCGGCTCGATCCCCAGCTCCGCGCCCATCTTCCGCTGCACATAGGCAAGCAGCCAGTGCGTGAGGATCAGAAAGGGATTACCCGCACTGAGCATTTCCTTCGGTGATACCTCTTTCACGTCGCCCTTCAATGATCTGTATCGCGCGTCGCATAACTCGACGGCCACGACATCCGGTTGCTCGCGCTCGATTACTGCCTCGACTTCCTTCACGCTCTTCTCGAGCACGTGGCCGGTGCCGACCAGGACAATGTCACCGACGTTATGCACGCTCATAGTGCTTTTTCAGTACCGCTCTTTCCCTAATAAGACGTACGTACGCACACTCACAGGTGATAAATCTGACCTTATTAACGCGGCCATCAGGCAAATAAGCATGAATCCGTGCGATCCGGCTCATTTCTCGTCACTAGCTCCTTAGTTAGTGCGTTTTGTAGCGCAGCAGGGCAGCGACACCGCCGAAGGCACGCTTCAACTGCGCGCCTTCCTCAAAATCGGTCGAGACGATCTCCACCTCAGCGCCCGTGAGCTCAGCCAGCTCCACCAGTTCGTGGACGAAGTCCGCATCCAGCTCCTCGGAGATCAAAAGCGTATCCACCGCACCCATCTCGAGCTTCTGGCGCACATCTCGCTCTCCATAGGTCACCATCAATTCATCGGTCCCGATGTATTTCATGAACCGCCCCATGAGCTTCTTCTCACGCATGAGGTCCATACCCTCCAGGACGCTCTCGGCAGCGTCAACCAGCTCATAGAGGCCTGATTCGTCGGTATACGCGACATCAAAGGCGCCGAGGATCTTGTTCTGGATCTCGTAATGGAGATACGCACCTTTGATGAAATCCTCCTTCGTCGGGCTCGGGCCGCCGATCAGGAGACCCATGAGGTCTTTCTCCTGCAGCAGGATCTGAGAGGTAGTCTCACCGATCCGCTTATAAAAGTCCTCGGTCGCTATCTCCCGGAGTCGCTGGAATCGTAGCGCAGACTGACCGCCTTTCCTGATCTTGCCGGGAACTGAGGACGTGAGGTGCTTGATCGGCTCCACGATCTTCCCGCTCAGAACGCCGATCGTTGCTTCTCGTTTATCCAGTACGAGCAGCCCAAATTTCTCCTTCTCCTCGATCAGCTCTTCCAGAGGCTCGAGGAAGAAGCTCGAATTACAGTGGTAAATAAAGGAATAGATCTTTTCCGGTGGCTCGACGATATACGTCTCGATATCCGTCTTGTCGCCGCCCTTATCGATCGCGCCGCAGAAGATTACCAGTCCGTTCTCGCTCACGGTCACGTACCGCAACTTCGCCAGGATCGATTCCAGGATACTCTGCACGTTCGTGCGCGTGATCTTGCTCTTGATGTTCATTGCCTGCCCGTGCTCGTCCCGGAGTTGCGCGGTAACATCCGAGACCTGCTTATCGGGCGGGATATAGACTGAGACGAGCTCCGTGCCTCGCCCGGTCTTCTGACTCAGTTCTTCCAGTACTTTCTTGAAGTCGTACCGCTTCAGTTGTTCCATTTTTATCGTACTACACTATCTCCCTCTTCTGTTTGTTGGGTTGCCCGTAACGCGCCTCACGATTAGCTCCCGGACCGGTAAGGGTATGCCGCTTTCCTTCATAAAACGTTCGGTACTCAAGGAAGTTACCGTTATGCGGCAACCGGGGCTCGAACCCGGGTTAGAGGCTTGGGAAGCCCCTGTCCTACCACTAGACTATTGCCGCCCTGTACTTCTGCTCAAACTCGTCAAACGCCGCGGCAAGCGCGCGCAGAGCAGTTTTCACGGCCTCTAGCGGATCGCCCGAGTTCATCTTTACGTACAATATAGGATTGCTCTGCAGCGTCTCCGGTATGTTATAGGTCGCGATATTCACCTGCGGATCATCGAGCAGCGTGGCCGTGAGGAGCGCTAAGAGGGTGTGGTCCTCGCCGGCGATCTCCATCCGCACGGCATCCTCAGTACGCTCCAAGATGGTGAGCTTCTTCTGCTGCTCCTCTTCTTCTTCTTCTTTCCGGATCTCCGGTGCTTCCTCGGCCGCCATTTCACCTCAACCTCCGCCGTTAAAAGAGCCCTCTGCCGTAATCTTCTGAGACCTTCCGCGTTTCCACCCGCTTGCAGCGCTCACAGGACAGGACATTGCCCTTTCGCTTCAGATCGCCCTTGCACTTCGAGCAGATCGCTTTGACCACGCCGAGATCCTTATCCTCCGTGCTGAGTCGTAACGCCCGGGCATCGATCACTTTCGCCTTCACGAGATCCAGAAAGCCAAATTCGCGCTGGAGCTCGTTCACGTAGCCGCGCTTGACATTGGAGATGTGGATGACGCCCTGGGTGGAAGAGGCGACCTCACGATCCTCCTGCCCCAGCATGCAGGCGATGCTCACCACGGCAATCGATTCCCGTAGATCCTCTATCCTGCAGATGACCACATCGCCCTCCTGCAGCATTGGCGGCGTCGAGACCTTCGGCACCACATTGATTACGCGTTTATCACTGATACTCACGCCGCCGATCAGTGAAGCATAAATGTTGCCTTTCTCATCATACACGCCCGTGCCGGGTGTAAACTCTTCGGACGTCCCTAAAAAATCGCCCGGCACCACTAAACCTTCCTCTTTCGTCATTTACTTCGCTCCTTTCTTCTACTCCTTTAATATTGTAGCACTTATCATATTTATTTGTTATGCGTGTGCTCGGAATCGATCCCGGAACCGCGATAACGGGCTGGGGTGTCGTTGAGTTCTCTAACGGTCGGCTCGTCTCCATTGACTGCGGCTGTATCAAGACGAGCACGGCGTTCACCTACGGTGAGCGGCTAAAGCGGATTTATAACGAGTTGCTTCGACTGATCGAAGCGACGAAGCCCGATGAAATGGCGATCGAGAAGATCTTCTTCAATACGAACGTGAAGACCGCTTTGAGCGTGGGTCAAGCGCGGGGCGTCTGCCTTCTGGCTGCATCGATCCACGAGCTGCCGATCTTCGAGTATAATACCTCAGAAGTGAAGAATTACCTCACCGGCTATGGGCGTGCGACGAAGCAGGAGGTCGCAAGCAGGGTGAAAGCGGTGCTCGCGTTAGCAGAGATCCCCCGGCCCGATGACGTCTCAGATGCGCTCGCGATCGCGACGACGCATGTAGCACAGAAGTTCGCGCTAGAAATTCAGCAATAACGTATACACCATAAACCAGGTGAAGAGCGTCATGAACGAGATATACAGCCAATCCTTCGCGCTCTCCAATTTCGTGTGCATGAACGGGTAGACGAATTTCTGGATCAGGATCAGGAGGATCGCAATGAGCAGCCCGTCTGAGGATATCGGGTCAGGAACGATAAGGTACGAACTGATAGCCGCAACTACGCCGAAGATGACCGGAACAACCGTCTTTTTGAGGCCTTCCTCGTATTCCGCTCTCTTTTTATCCGTATCCTTCTGCTCGGGCGCCATGTGCTCGCTCGTTCTTACTTAATCCTTTCAGTATATAAGAGTCCGGATTACTCGAGTCCTTCGTGAGCTGAGCGCGACAGCGTCACACAGGGGCTGGGCCATAACCGGTTTTCTCTGATACTGCCAGCGATACGCCGGAACGCGCGTCAGTCTCGCGAGCAGGCTGGGGGGACGCACGCTAATTTTTTATCTGGTGAACGCTAAGCTAAGCTACATAAGTAAAACGCGTAAAGAGCGGAGGAGCGCGGCCTTGACGAAGGCTCACGAGCAGTCGGATTCTGAAGCGGAAGAAGCACCGGAAGAGCGGACCGAGGCGGAAGAGAAGCGGGTCTCAAACGAGGAACTGGAGCGTCTCGAGCGTGACTTGGAGCAGAAGACCGCGCAGGCTGAGGAGTACCTTAACCGACTGAAATACCTGCAGGCAGACTTCGAGAACTATAAGAAGATGGTCGCGCGAGAGCGCGAACGGTATGAGAAGTGTGCCACCGAAGCGTTGATCAAGCGCTTGTTGCCCATACTGGATCATCTGGAGGCGGCTTTTACGTCTGCGCAGAGCTGTAAGGATCTGGTATCGTTCGTCAAGGGCATAGAGCTGATCTATCTCGATCTCCTCGAGGCGCTGGGTCAGGAAGGCTTGAAACCGATCAAAGCAGTGGGCGAGAAATATGACCCTTACAAGCATGAGGTCGTGATGACGGTCCTCGATGAGGATGCGCCCGAAGATATGGTTCTGGAGGAGCTCGAACGCGGCTATATGCTGGGTACGCACGTCTTACGTTCCGCTAAGGTCGCTCTCTCCAAACACGCGAAACCCGCGTCTGAGAACGATGCGAGCACGGCCGCCGAAGAGACTTAGCAAGCCTGGCCTGGGTGGGCTGACCTTTGGGCGGGACCCAGCTCAGTGCAGGCTGACGATCGCCTCTTTGAGCGCTTTGATCTGCTCGACCGCAGCACCCCCAACGTCCAGCGGCGCTCTACCATCAAGATCCGCTTGAATCAGCGCGTAATCGTGGGGGACGATCCCGAGCACGGGAATAGCCATATCCTCTAGGATCGTCTCGATCCTGTGAGCGACCTCTGCGCTCGTGACTTTGTTGATGACTGCACCGAACCGTGTGATGCCGATATCCTCACCGAGCGTTTTTATACGCGCCACGGTCTCGACGGAGCGCATCCCGGGCTCCAGCACGGTGAGCATGAGGTCTACGCCGCGTGCGGTCCCCCGCCCCAGGTGCTCGATACCCGCCTCCATGTCCAGGATCACCGTTGATTCCTTGAAGAGCACATGCCGCAGCAGCGCGCGGAGAAACGCGTTCTCGGGGCAGGTGCATCCGGTGCCGCCCTTCTCGATCGTGCCCATGACGAGCAGCGTGACGCCATCAGGCCCCCGTGCGCCGAATTTCGCCAGGATGTCATCCACCCGGGGATTCAATTTGAAGACGCCCATGCCGGTATCCGCGGCCGTTCGCTCGAAGATGAGCTCTTTAAGCTCCGAGATCGGTTCGGGGTTCCGCGGTATGCCGAGCGCGAATTTCAAGTTCATAGCCGGGTCGGCGTCCACCGCGATGACGCGCTCACCCTCCCGGGCAAAGAGCCGGGCAAGCGTGCCGGCGATGGTCGTTTTGCCCACACCGCCCTTCCCCGCAACTGCCAGTTTCATAACTATTTATATCAGTCGTTACTAACTGGAGATAGATAAGCAAGATACATAAGGAGTGCGGGATCAGGATACGATGGTAAAGGAGCGAACGAAGCGATTTGGGCGGGGCGCGAATGCATGTAGACGGTGCGGCCGGCAACGGGGCCTGGTACGACGGTACGGGATTTATCTCTGCCGGCAGTGTTTCCGGGAGATCGCGCGTGAGGTCGGCTTCAAGAAGTATAACTAACTAACTAACTGAGGCTGAGATGGCAGTGAATGATCGCACGTTTGTACTACCCACATTCATTCATAGATTTTTATTATCCGGGGCGTTAAGATTAACGGGAGAACGCAGGGAGTAAAAGCAGAAGGGAAGGAACATGTCACTCAATGATCCGCTGGCAGATGCGCTGTCACATATCAAGAATACCGAACGAGTCGGGAAGCTGGAGTGCACGATAAAGCCGGCCTCCAAGCTGATCGGGAACGTGCTGAGCGTGATGCAGGATGGTGGCTACATCAAGGAGTTCGAGTTCATCGAGGATGGCAAGGCGGGCTACTTCAAGGTAAAACTCCGGGGCCGGATCAACGATTGTAACGCGATAAAGCCGCGATATTACGTCCATATGCGCGAATTTGAGGAATGGGAGAAGCGACTGCTGCCCGCGCGGGGCTTCGGCATGCTCATTGTCACCACGTCAAAAGGGGTGATATCGCACGCGCAGGCGATCGAGAATGGTACCGGTGGCCAATTGCTCGCGTTTGTGTATTAACTAACTAACCATTGATCTTCCTGTGCCTCGTGCCGCTGTCATGGAATTCGACACTGCAGGCAGAACTACCTACCTAAGGATCTTCTACACGCGCTGGTGAGGAAAGCGGCGAAAGCGCCCAGCAGATCCACGCAGTGGTGCTCGGGATGACCGTCGTCGAAAGATATCGCTCTTCCGCGTTACCGTTTTTATACTGTAACAAACTATACTCTTGCAGCATGAACGAGCAGCTTTTAGATAGGCTAAAGGTCTGGTTTCGAGCCTTTCGCTACCATTTCGTGCCCCCCAGTATGTTTCCCGCAACGATTGGCGCGCTTGTCGGTTGGGCGGTCGACCAGACCTTCTCGTTATGGTTCTTCTTCCTGGTCATGCTGGGCGTTTCGCTCAATCACATCGCGTTGAACATGACCGATGATTATTTCGATTTCAAACATGCCGTTGATCAGCTGAAACCGGGCGCGAAGAACCCGTATACCGGCGGTAGCGGCCTCCTGACCAGCGGCCTGATGAAGCCGCGCGCGATGTATAACGCCTTTATCATGCTGTATTGCGGAGTTGCTGTAATTGGCCTGTATCTTGGACTGGTAAGAGGGCTGCTCGTCCTGGTGTTCGGGACCATCGGCGTTCTCAGCTCCATATTTTACACCGCACCACCAATCAAATTCTCGCATCGCGGACTCGGTGAACTGGGCCTGCTTCTCAATTTCGGGCCCATTATCGGGCTCGGCTCCTATTTTGTGCAGGCGCAGCAGCTCAGCCTTGAAGCCTTCCTGGCAACACTCCCCTGCGGCATCATGCTCTTCTCCATGGTGGTCATCAACGAAATCCCTGATCTGGAAGACGATAAGAACGCCGGGAAATTGACGCTGGTCGCGCGGTATGGCACGCAAGCAGCGGTCAACCTCTATGTCGGCAGCTGGGCGGCTACGTACTTTTTTAATTTGTTCAGGTGCTCGGCCTCTAAAAGGTCAACCTCTATGTCGGCAGCTGGGCGGCTACGTACCTCGTTATCCTGGTGGGAGTAGCATCTCAGGTGCTCACGCCGTTCGCGCTCCTTGCAGTCCTCGCGCTCCCCCTGACCTACCGGTCAGTGAAGATACTCCGTGCACATCACCACGACCCGCAGTTGCTGGTACCGGCGAACCTGGCAATGATCAAATCGCACAGTATCACCTCACTACTGCTCATCGGTGCTTATGCGCTCGAGGGTCTCGTGAAGGGCTCGGATGGCCTGCACCTCATCGGCCTATTGCTGGTCTTACTCGTTTTCTACCTGCCTGCTGCGCTCGCGATCTTTCGGCCGCATCGAACCGTCTGAACGCTCATCACACACGCTGACCGTAGCGTTATCCTCGCTTTTTGGTCAGCATACGCTGTAGTTCATCAGCGTCGTCCATGATTTCCAATCCCGCATGCCGCCCTTCAGCTTCGAGCAGAAGCTGGTCTCCCGTGCCCCGCTTCGCGTACAGCCGCAGCTTCAGGGTCGAGGCGAGGCTCTCGGAGATCCGCCCGGTCATGCTACCCGCATGAGGACTCCTAAGCGCAACCACCGTACCCTGCAGCCCTTCCAGATCCAGGTAGAAGTGCCGATCTTCGAGGGACAATCGTACCCACTGCGCGCCCTTCTCGAACCGCGTGATTCGCGCGCCGGTGTAGGTCGCGAATCGGTAATAGCGCTTGTCATGCCAGAGCACCGCGGCGAACCCCGGAATGATGAGGCGTAGCCAGGGAATGCGAGCGAGCACAAGCATGAAGGCGGTATCCTCGGTGGTGAAGTGGTTCGCTTGCATCCAGAGATAGGCGCTGGGGAAGCTGGAGCCCCAATCCTTCTCGATATAGCCCTTCCCGCCCTCGAAACTGATCCGTTCAGCGTCCAGGGTTAAAGCGCCGTGAATCGTGTGGGTCATGCTCACCATGTCGTGTTTGCACTGCATGAACGGCACGAACGACGCCCAGCCCATGATCCCGGGTGCGAAGAGCCGTTTCGGATAGGGGACGACTTTATCGAACCAGAGCTCGCCCGTTATCCGGTGGCCAGATCCACGAGCAAGGTCTAATCGAAGCGCAGAGTCGGAAAAGTGGTTCGCAGCAATACGCAGATCAAATGCTCGCGCAGCGGGAAGAAACTCATCGACCGGGAACGTGAAATAGTCGTAGTCACCTGTCGTGCCATTGAAGACCTGGATGAAGGCGTGCGAATCTCGCTTCGTTGACCCGAGTGAGATCCCCGGGATAATGGCGAGAACGTGCTCTTCCGCGGCATCCACGAGCTTATAGTACCAGCCCTCAAAGTAGTTACGCCGGCTCTTCGAGCCCTGGAAGCGTTCGGGATGCATGATTTTCCGGAGGTTGTCAGGGCCCATAGGTCTGATCGTATACGTGATTATGGAAGCTGCAACACCCTGCAGTTCTAACTCCGTTGATTAGCACGTAATTCACACATCGAGATTCATCACTTCCAGCGCGTGCGCCGTGATGAAGTTCCGACGCGGCTCGACCTCTTCGCCCATCAGTACGGTAAAGAGCCAGTCAGCCTCTGCAGCGTCCCTCAGGTTCACGCGCTTGATACACCGCGTCTCGGGGTTCATCGTGGTCTCCCAGAGCTGCTCGGCGTTCATCTCGCCGAGACCCTTGTAGCGCTGGATCTTCACGCCCGTATCGCCCTCAATCACGTTCAGCTCGGTCAGTATCTTCTGATACTCCTCGTCGGAGAATGCGTACCGCTCAGCTTTGCCCTTCTTCACCATATACAGCGGCGGCTGCGCGATATAGACGTGGTTCATGCTTACCAGCTCCTGCATGTACCGGTAGAAGAACGTGAGCAGGAGCGTGCGAATATGCGCGCCGTCAACGTCCGCATCGCTCATGATGATCACTTTGTGATAGCGGATCTGCTCGAGATCGAAGTCCTCCCCGATGCCCGCGCCCAGCGCGGTGATGAGTGTCCTGATCGCGTCACTCTTCAGAATCTTATCCAGCCGCGCCTTCTCCACGTTCAGGATCTTGCCCCTGATCGGTAGAATCGCCTGGAAGTTCTTATCACGTGCCTGTTTCGCCGAGCCGCCGGCGGAATCGCCCTCAACGATGTACAACTCGCGTTTCGCCGGGTCTTTCTCAGAGCAGTCCGCGAGCTTCCCGGGCAGTGAATCGGCCATAAAATCCTTCTTGCGTACGATTTCGCGCGCACGACGCGCTGCTTCACGTGCATGCGCTGTCTCCATCGCCTTCTTGATGATCGACGCGGCATCGTTCGGATGCTCTTCCAAAAACTCCCACATGTGCTCGCGCACAATCGACTCCACAACACCTTTTACCTCGCTATTCCCGAGCTTTGTCTTCGTCTGTCCCTCAAACTGCGGGTCACGGAGCTTCACACTGATAACGGCCGAGAGCCCTTCGCGAACGTCTTCACCATCCAGGTTCACCTTCTTCAACAGATTGTTCGCCCTACCGAAATCATTGAGCACCCGTGTCAGGGCCGCTTTGAAGCCGCTGAGATGCTTACCACCCTCAATGGTCTTCACGTTGTTCACGAACGAGAAGATGTTCTCCGCGTAGCTGTCATTGAACTGGACCCCGATCTCGACTTTTACCCCGTCCTTATCGTCCTCAAAGAGGATGGGCTCGTGTAGCACGCGTTTTGTCCGGTTGATATAGTCGAGGAACGCGGCAATACCGCCCTCATATTGGAACTCCTTCTCGTCGCCCGTCCGTTTGTCCTTCAGGGTAAGATAAAGCCCTTTGTTCAGAAATGCCAGCTCACGCAGCCGCGTTGTGAGTATGCCTGCGTCGATCTCATAGGGCCCGAAGATCTCAAGGTCCGGTTTGAAGTGCACCTTCGTACCGCACTCTTTCCAATCAGCGTCGGGCACATGCAACTCCTCTAAGGGTCCGAGCGGCTTTCCGCGCTCATACTTCTGGTAATACCGGTGGCTGTTCCGCAGCACCTCTACCTCGAGCCATTCGGAGAGTGCATTGACCACGGAGATGCCCACGCCATGGAGCCCACCAGCCACCTTATAGACCTTGTCATCGAACTTACCACCCGCGTGGAGCTTTGTCATGACGATCTCCACTGCCGGGAGGTTGTATTCCGCGTGCAGATCCACCGGGATCCCGCGGCCATTATCATCCACCGTCACGGAGTTATCCGTGTGAATAATCACCTTGATATGGGTGCAGTACCCGATGAGCGCCTCATCGACGCTGTTATCAAGCACTTCATTGATCAGATGATGAAGTCCTCGCGTGCTCGTGTCACCGATGTACATCGCGGGCCGCTTACGAACCGCGGTGAGGTCTTTGAGCACCTGAATATCCTTTGCACTGTAACTCTCTTCTGCCATTGACTCTGGTTTGAGATAGCTGCGGATTGAGATAAAGCTTTTCCCTGCGCTGCTCCTGACCGCTCGGTTCACGCTCAGTGAACGCCCCAGGTCAGCCGGCTCTCGAAGAGATAATTCAACAGAAAGGCGCATAAGATCCCCACGATGTTCGAGAGCAGGTAGTAGAGCCCTGCGTACTCGGTCAGGGCGTAGAGCACGCCGATATTGACGGCGAGGCCACCTGAGCGCCAGATATTGCTCTTGATGATGCGTTTCAAGAACTGCGCGACGCGCGTCGTCCGCTGCTCCTTAAAGGTCCAGCGGTCGTTCATCAGGAATTGCATGATGATCGCGATCTCAATGGCAATCGCGGACGAATAGAGGTAGAAAATGCCGGCGAGGTCGGTGAAGAGCCAGAGCAACCCGGTGTTGATCACCGCACCGATACCACCTACGATCGAGAACTTGAAGAGCCGGATCGCATCACTCTCCAGTGCCACCAGTCGTTCGGATCGCCGCATGGTCAGACCATTGAAATGGAGCGGTAAAAGACAAAAGCCTTTTCTTTATCGCAGCCGCTCTTTTAGTTGGTGTGTAGGTGGGTAAAAGCGGAGGTTGCCGAGTGGTCAAAGGCGTGAGGTTCAGGGCCTCATCCCGCAGGGGTTCGAGAGTTCGAATCTCTCCCTCCGCATTCATTCCCTTCCCGTCCATTCCTGCGTAACTCGCGTCCATACCACGCACGTCAATTTAGGAAGCAGACAGGGTTACTTTTAAATAGCGCGCGAACATTCACAGGAACGTAGAGCAGCTAAGAAGAGGAACGCGAAAGCATGGACGTCATTGCAGTTGGCGGTTATGAAGAAGTCGGTCGGAACATGACCGCGATACGGATAGATAACGAAGTAGTGATCTTTGATATGGGGCTGTGCCTGGACAAGCTGCAGGACGATGAGGAGGGTAAGGAAGCGTACACCACCCGTGAGCTCGTCGCTATGGGCGCGATGCCGGACGATACGATGATCCCCAAGAACGCCGTGGTTGGGATCGTCTGCAGCCACGGGCATCTTGATCACATTGGTGCCATCGACCGGCTCGCCAGCGCGTATAATTGCCCCATTATCGGTACACGGTACACGATCGAACTCATTCGGGGCATGGCAAAGAGCCAGGAGCTCGTAGCGCTCGAGCCCGGTAAGAGCCTCGACCTTTCGTCGAATTTCGCACTGGAACTGGTGCACGTGACCCACTCCATCCCCCACGCGACTATCGCGACCGTTCGCACGCCCGAGGGTATCGTCGCGTATGCGAACGACTTCAAGTTCGATAACTACCCGATACTGGATACGAAACCTGATTATATGCGACTGAAGAAGCTGGGGCGCGAGGGCGTGAACCTCCTGATCGTCGAAAGTGTCCGGGTGGCAGAAGGCGGGAAGTCCGCCTCCGAGTCGGTGGCCCGCGAGCTGCTCAAGGATCTCATGATCACCGACGCCTCGACCTATTTCCTCGCCTCGTTCTCTTCACATATCGAGCGAATTCATAGCATCTGCGAGTTCGCGAAGCGGATGGGCCGCAAACCGGTGTTCCTCGGCCGGTCACTCAAGTTCTATGTCGCGACCGCGGAGAAGCTCGGGATCATCAACCTCCCGGATAACGTTACCTTCGTTGACCGCTACCCGAAGGTCAAGCGGTTCCTCGAGCAGGTGCATGAGAGCGGCACGTGCCGCGACTACGTCTTCATCGCTACCGGGAACCAGGGCGAACCAAACGCCGTGCTCTCGCGGTTGGCGATCGATAGTCCATTGCCGCTCACGAACAACACAAAAGTCGTCTTCGCGTCCGAGACCATTCCCTCACCGATAAACGTCGCGCACCGCGAGATACTCGAGCGCAGGTTGCGTACGCACGGCGTGCGGATCTATAAGGATGCACACGTCAGCGGGCATGCACGGCGCGAGGATCATCGTGATTTGATACGGATGCTGCAGCCTGAGAACATTGTGCCCAGCCACGGCGAGATCGAGAAGCTCGCGGCGTACGCCGAGCTCGCCAGTGAGGAAGGCTACGACGTCGGGAAGAACCTGCACCTGATGCATAACGGGAAAGCACTGGAGATCTAAGATCCACCGTTCTCAATCCCGTGCCGTGTTCACCGTAATCAACTTTCCCCGCGCGGTAGGTACGGGCTACGAAGCGCTGGTATGTACGTACGTACCAGCACGGGCTCAAATTCTGTACTGCTCTGATGCTTGCAAGATCGCGACCACATCTGCATTGTCCAGATCATACCAGTTCGTATACGCATCAGCAACGGCGAACAGCCGGCCCGTTCTGATATTCAAGCAGACGACTTCATCTGCCGCTTCGCGCACCAGATGGATGGCATGCAGCGAGGCGGTGGGCACGGCAACCACGAGCTCCTTCGGCTGCTGCTTCCGCACCGAACTGAGCGCGACGAGCATGGTGAACCCTGAAGCGAGTCCGTCGTCCACCACGATGACCGTCTTGTCCCGGAGATCAGGAAATGGCTTCTGACCACGGAATAGCCGTACCCGTTTCTCGAGCTCCGCTTTCTCGTCCTCGACGCACTGCTCGATCTCGTCCGGTGTCAGCTGCAGGTGTTGTAAAAGGGGCTCGTTAAATCGTACCGTGCCGTCCCAGGAGATCGCGCCGAAGCCCGCTTCACGGTTCCACGGTATGTGGATCTTCCGCACAACGAGCACATCGAGCGGCAGCTGTAGCCGCTCCGAGACGACGGCCGCTACCGGCACGCCACCCGCGGGTATACCTAATACGTAGGCTTCCGTACCCTGGTAGTCACGGAGCTGTTCTGCCAGCAGCCGTCCGGCGTGCGCACGATCCGCAAAGACAAAGCGCTTATCGCGTAAGCGCGGATCCTCACGTACTATCGCTTCTGCCATCGCTTCAGTGCACCTGATCCTCCGTCACGTCTGCAGCTCTTCAAGCTGCTGCTTTACCGCCTCGACGTGCCCCTTCACCTGCACCTTCGGCCAGATATGCGCGATCACGCCGTCGGGAGCGATAAGAACCGTGCTCCTGACCGTGCCCCAGAACTCCTTGCCGTACAGCTGCTTTAACTGCCACGCGCCGTACTGCGCCAGAACCTGGTGTTCCACGTCACTCAGTAACCTCACCGATAGATGGTGCTTCGCCACGAATTTCCGGTGGCTTTCGACCGAATCGGCGCTTACACCCAGTACGACCGCATTCAGGCGTTTCAGGTCGTCAAGTGCGGCTGAGAAGTCCAATGCTTCACGGGTGCAGCCGCTGGTGTTGTCACGCGGGTAGAAGTAGAGCACGACCCACATGCCCGTAAAGTCGTTGAGGCACACGTTCTGGTTGTCCTTATCCGGGAGGCAGAATGCAGGGGCGACATCTCCCGCCTTCAACGGTACGGTTACTTCCTTCTCGGTCATTGTTTCTAGAGCTACACTACTCACTTCATTGGCCGGCTGTAGTGTTATAACATAACCGAGACCCTGTATCTTTCCTATGCTCACCCTGCAAACCAGCTCACTCTTACAGATCGCGCCCACGCTCGCCACGTTCTTCGCGGTCGCTTTGCGATCACCGGCGCAACCCGTGCGGCAGATCCTCGAGGTGATGAACGCGCGTAAACCGCAGGTTGTCGTTCTGGCAGTGATCGACAGTCTCGACCTGAAGGTCTATACAGACTTCGCACCCGAGCTCGTCGAGCTTCACCAGCTTCTTAAACAGGGCGGACTCATATTCGCCTGTAAACCCGTGAGCAGGCACACAACACCCGCGATTGCATCCATACTCACCGGCCTGCCACCCAAAGCGCACGGGATCGTGGTGAGCAAGGATGTAGCTACCGCGAAGATTAAATCGATCCTGGAGCTACTGCATGAGCACGGCAAACCGACGGCTGCGGTGCTCGACACGAACGGTGCGCGGCCGCTCGACGGGCGTGTGAGTTACGTCATCGGCTTTGAGAACCGCGAGGACATCGTGGCCTACGACGCGGAAATAACGGCGCACACGCTCTCGATACTGAGGACACAGCACGAGGTACGATTACTGCTCACGCACCTGCGCTCCATTGATCGGTTCGCCCATCGTGGCTGGGATCTGCAGGTCGCTGCGGGTGTGGTGAACGCGCATATGCATGAAATCATTCGCGCGGTCGCCGACCGCAACGGGCTGCTCTTCGTCTGTGGCGATCACGAGGCGCACCTGCCTGAGCGAATGGCAACCTCAGGCCAGCAGCAGCAGATACCGTTGATCGTCGCGGCACCGACATACATGAATGAAGAAATAAGTGGCGGTACCGTTTGATCTACGTATATGGATACCAGAGATCTCAAAGCGCTCGTTATCGATCTGGATGGCACGGTCTATCGCGGGACGAGCCTCATTTCCGGGGCCGATGAGGCGATTGACACGCTCTGTGAAGCGTACGACCTTTACTTCCTCACCAATAACTCGACACGGTCACGGAAGGAGTTTCTGCGCCGGTTACGGGATCTCGGCATTGCGTGCGCGGAGCAGCAGCTCATCAGCTCCGGCTATGCGGCTGCGAAGTATATTCGCGACCGGTATCCCGGGAGCCGCGTGTACGTGATTGGCGAGCAGGGGCTGGTAGCCGAACTTCGTGAGCAGCATCTGACGGTTTGCGAGGCGGACTGTGATTGTGTGCTCGTCGGTCTTGACAAAGCATTCTCCTACACCAAGCTGCAGAACGCTCTTCGCTTCATTTTAGCGGGTGCCGTATTCATCGCTACCAATACCGATCCGTTCCTGGTCACGAGCACCGGGATAAAACCTGGCGCAGGCGCCATCGTCGCCTCGATCGAGACGGCAAGTGGCACACGCCCGATCGTCACCGGCAAACCGAGCACGATTATGCGTGAGCTCATTCTCAGCACGGTGAACGTGAAGCCTCACGAGATACTTATCGTGGGCGATAACCTCGCTACCGATATCCTCATGGGGATTGAGAGCGGCATGAGGACCGCCCTCGTATTAACCGGTGCATCGGCCGAGAGCGATATCGAGGCCGCATCGATACGTCCTGATAGTGTTCTTGCCTCGCTTGCGGAACTACCGCAGGCTGTGCGGTCGCTGCGATAACGAACGCTGGTTACTGAACTAAAAACAGTGCAAAAGTAATCAGCTATTTGCAGGTATAATGAAAAGAACATACATATTACTTTTTCGTTCCCACTCAGGAATGAATGGCAGTAAAAAAAAGAGTGTTACGCGCTGCTATTTGGTGTAGGATAGAGCGAACCGGCTTTTAAGGTTCATGGAGGGCGATCACGCACCATAAATCCCGTTCACATTGCAGGCAATTTAGCTGTTTCGGGATCAGAGGAACTACAGTATGAACGAAGAAGTGACCGAATACGTTCTTTCAGGCGGCGCTTCTACGCATCGCTCGCTGCTGAGCACGGCGGCGATCAACGTGAAGAAGAAAAGCGGGGCGGTGATCCAACGCAGAGGTTCAAAATTCGACCCTGTTTGCCTCATCTCTTCATAACGTCCGTACTCGAAGACCATATTGCTTTTAGTATTCCCTGTACCAAAATCTACTTAGTTGCAGATGGCAACACGGAAAAACGCGGGAGACTCCACCGCTGGGAGGTGATAGAAGAAAATGAGGAAAGCACTTGTGGTTATCGCCCTGCTCTGTACGTTCGCGCTGGTGGCTGGGGGAATGCCAGCTGCTCATGGCGTATCTGGCAGGGATTTTGGCGCAGCGGTTTCAGGTTTAGCGAAGACCTATCCTGGCGCTATCGCTGAACATGTGACCGGTTGTGTGATGGTCGGGGGATTGCCTGCTGCTCATGGCGTGGATGGCAGGACATTTGGCGGTTTGGTTTCAGGTTTAGCGAAGACCGATCCAGCCGCTCTCGTTGCACATATTTTAGGGTGTTAAAATACAAAGAAATTAGGATAAGAGAAAATAGAGAGTTGACTCTATTTTTTTTCTTTTTTTGTTTCGCTCCCAATTCAGGATAACCTCACACATGCTTGAAGTGAAGGTATTGTCCTAACAAACGGTAGTTTATTATAGTGGTCACACCTATTATTCCTCTTGATGAGGATATGTCTCGCCCGAGAGGAAAAATCGAGGTCGTTTGTCCGAACCCGAGATGCCGCTTTTATCGGAAGGAGGAGGGAAAGGACATCATCAAGTCAGGCACGTATAAGAGCACCGGTCATCGGAGGTACTATTGCAAGCACTGTGAAACATACTTCATGCAGACGAAAGGTACTCCACTCTATCGGAAGCATCTATCAGAAGCTGAAATCATCGAGATCTGCAAGCTTCTTGTCGAGAAGAATGGGATTCGGAGCATCGAGCGGATCACCGGCCACCACCGAGACACGATAGGTCGGCTGTTAGAGGACCTGGCGGAACACGCAGAAGAGCTAAACGAGTACTTTATCCATGATGTCGGTATCACACCGTTCGAATGCGATGAGCTATGGACGATGGTTAAAAAAAACAGAAGAAGGTTGAGCGTCAAGGCCCAGCTCGGTCTGAAGAAGGTGATGCGTGGATCTACACCTGCGTAAAGCAAAACTCGTATTTGTTCGTTTCGTTCTCAGTATGAAAATGGACGCAAGCGACCTGCAAGCGGATGATTGAGAAGCTATCCGAGAGAGTGCGGCTTCCGGATAGTGAGCACAAGATAGAGGTGTTCACCGACGGAAACAGCGACTACACCTCTGTTTTGCCACTGTATTACGCAGAGTCTCACCTCAATTACGGTCAGCTCGTGAAGATCCGAGAAAAAGGACGAGTCGTGGGTCGGGAGAAGCGGGTGATCTACGGTAGTCCAGATCTCGGCGATATAGAAACGACAGATGTGGAGAACTTCAATGGAATCCTGCGGGAAAGAATAGGTCGATTGGTGCGAAAGACAAAAAGCTTCTCGAAAGCTAGACCGAGACTGAAATGTGCACTCGAACTGTTCCAGTTCTACTGGAACTTCATCAACGAGTTCAAGCGAGGAACTTCGCCTGCAATGCTAGAGGGATTGATGAACCATACCTGGAGCTGGCATGAATTCTTCTACTATTGATTAGCTATTCTTTATTAGGACAATAGGGAATTGAAGGATCTTCAGCTTGAAATAAAATACGCGAGGCCGTGGAACCCGTACGCGCGCCGTTTGATGATCTTGATCTCGGTTTTGAATTTGGTACACGCTCAGCTCATGGCCGCTAGCCAGTCAGCTCAGCCGTATCACCGGTATCCACCGCTCGTGTCGCTTGCCGTTGATCTCAACGAACTCTATCGAGGCGGAACTATTTCCTGAAAAAAGGGTGAAAGAGGCCTTGAAGCCCCTTCCTTTCGTGCGGGTCTACAGCAGTGTTTTAAGATGGGTGATCAGCTCATCTATATCCGTGCATATCTCCTTTTGAACGTTCGGGTCTTTTATCCAGTCGTTCTTCGGATTACCGCCGAGCGAGCCGTCGGCCTTGGCACGTATATCGTGCTCTAACTTATCGATCGCCTCTTTATAATCGCCCGCTAGTATCATCATGCGCACTTCCCCGATTTTCTCCGATAAGGCCTTCTTCCGCTGGAGTGGATTGTTTAATAAGCTGACGTTCGGCAATTCAAACCAATAGGTCCACGATAATGTTGCTGGTACAAAAACGGTTGCGCATGCAGTGGCGTTTACAGGACCGCTTTTATTAAAGAATTCTCCAGCAACATTGTGCCATGCAGTTACAGTGGCGCAATTTTCGTACTCCCCATACGCTAAATCATCGACCGTTACATCGAAGGTTATTCTAAGACTACGTCCAGGTTCCAACGGTTCAAACTGAGTTAAGTTCCACCAGGTGACATGGTAAGCAATCCAGCCTTCGTCATCAATACCACCGGCCGTAGCATCTGGGGACGGGTCTGAATTACCTGCATAGCTCAATCCTGCATTTGATTGCTTTAGGGGAAAGCTGTCGGTTACTGAAAGGTTGGTAATGGTACCGTTACCGCTATTGTTGATCCAGAGCGTTATCTCAAGCGTCTCTCCGGGAACAGCCCAAAGAAAACTCTCACCGTTTATCAACTTCTCTATTTGTATCAGTTCAGCGTAAACCGGCGTCATCAGGCCGAAGCATAGCGCTAGTAAGACCAAAATAGTAAATAAGCTCCTCTTCGTCATGTTTCACCTCCTTCTCGTTTGGGTACTTCTATCGCGCCCCTCCTCGGCGCCCCGTTGGAAGAGCGAAAAGCGACCTGCTACCTCGAGAAAAGGTCAAGAAGTACTTTTATTTTATTGCTCGTAGAAGTTCTCCAGTGCCGCTCTCTCTATCTTCCAAGATCGAGTATGCACTGGTCATAGTTAAACGGTTAAGGATTAATCGTCCGTACCAAAAGGACTGACACCGCGGCGTCTGCTCACCGCAGTTGGACGGGCGAAGTACTAAAAAAAAAATCAAAGGGCAAGGCGCTGCGGGTGTATACGGCAACCGATAAGGCCGCGGAAGTGAAGGAGGTACTGAAGTGCCAGCGCCGTAGGGTACGATGGAATCGGCCTTCCTGTCGATCCTCGTAGGGCTCGAGAATGAGATCGACGACGAGTTACGGAGAAAAATAGAAGAACAGGAGGAACGGCAAGCTCAGTTACTTGTTCTTATTCCTTTAGGATCGCCTCAATAGTCTTAGCAACGTCGCCCAGTAGCTTCTTCTCCTCTGCAGTCAGATTCGGAGCTGCCTGTAATCCCTTGAGCACACCTACCGCTTCAATACCCTTGCTCATCGATGGTAGCACAGGCTTCTCAACCAATCTCTTGGATCGCTTCTTCGACCGCTTATGGTTCTTCCTCACATGCCGCGCCAGATCAAGGGGCTTCTCAAATGGTTCGCCACAAAATTTGCACTTATATTCTGCCATAATGTCACAACATAAAACAGAACTATATAAATACTAGTGATATTTATCGAAGCTGGACATTTGTAAACCACTTTTGGGTGTAGAAAAGTACGAGAAGCTTAACACCGCCCTCGTTTTGTGCACCGTAACAGTCACCGTACTCACCTGGTTCCCGGCTACAGTAAGCCCAGAGCGCCAAAAATTACCTGCGCCGTTAAGAAAACAATGCTGACAAGAGCAGCCCCCTCATTTCTTCACCTGCTCGGCCTTCAGATAAGTCTCTGCCATTTGCTACTTCGAGGAGCGCCGGTACGCTTCCGTTAAGTATCCTTAGTTGCCCATTGCCGCTTACGATATTCACCGTGCAGAAAAGCGGCCAGCGAAACACCTTGCCGACGCGGGTTCTTCTTAGATACCACACAGTTACGAAATCCCCGTTCTGGGTGCGCTTGTGGATCACGCAGGGGGAATTCTTTTAACTCTCCGCGAACGATAGAGAAGCGGTGGTATGCATGCCAGAAGCATCGGAGCAAAAGACGGTACGATTCAAGTATAAATTGAGCAATTGGGAGATCGAGATCGAGGGCGATCGGGATTTGATCAAGGAGGTCGTCTCGGAGATAAAGAAGAAGGAACTGCCGCCTTATGGCGGCATGGATACAGGCGGGGTCGTCCCGGGGCTATATACCTAGCACACCCCCTGCTGCTGAGGGCGTGCGGCTTCACGGTCAGTCAGTATAGCCTGTGCGGGCTAAGGCTACTTCTCGATCACCATCTCCTCAACGGCCATGCCGAAGTGCCGTGCTGTAGCCGTCATATGAACGAGCACCTCATCGCCGGGTTTCAGATCAACGACCGAGATCGGCTTCTCCGTGCCCATCAATTTGATCGTTTCGGCGTTCTGGAGGATGATGCTGCACGGTCGCGGCTTGCCCTCCGCGGTCTCAACTTCGGCCTCGACGAGCATCAGCGGCCGTTTCTCGATCTTGACGCGGCCGACAACCGCTCTTCGGGTCGTGCCCGCCGAATTCACGATCAAAACGTCATCTCCTGACCCCAACTCGACCAGATACTTCGTCTTCTCGCCTACAAGGATGTACGCGTAGACCGCGCCTGCATTCACTCTGAACGGTCGCGCCGCGACGTACGGGCTCTCTTCCGATTCGGAATGAACCAGAAAGAGCACAAACGACTGCGAGCCCACGAGCATGCCCTCGCCGCGTACCATCAACGAGCAGGTGTCCACACAGACCCGGTCGCCCATCTCGAGTTCTGCGACCCTGGTAACCCGTGCTGTGGTAAGCGGAATCGAGGCAGTGGTGCTCGCATCGCGGATCTCTACCGCGCGTTTTATCTCAGAGACGTCGTCCGTATCGAGCAGAACGCCGTCGGCACCATACTCCAGTGTTTCCAGCGCGGTTCGCGCTTCTTCCGCGCTCTGCACGCCAGCGATCACCTTTGCCTCCTGCTGCTGCAGTTCCGCGATGATATTCTCCAGCGGAATGATCTTCCAATCCCGGCCGATCACCAGCACGTACGTGCTCTGCTCCGCAAGTGCAACGGCAAAACGTTCGTAAGCCTTGCCGCGCAGCTCCACATAGCCCGCCGTGAGCGTCTTACCAACCGTCTGCTTGAGTGCGTTGTAAACGCGGGATTCGGCAAAATCAGCGGGGATCGGTGTGGTGCCATCGCCCTCGCTCCGTTTTCCCAGGACGAGAATATCCGCACCTTCTAACGGTTCCGTCTCGTTAACGAGGGCTGCTATCCGGATCCGACCGAGCTCCCGCACCTTCGCGATGTCCTCGGGCTCAATGAGCACCACGTCAACGCCGCTTTCTAAACTCGCGGTAATTCGCGCCTTGCGCGCATTCCACGCGCCAGCATCCGCATCTGCCTTGATCCAAACCTCTTTCTTCTTCTCGGTCATTGCCCTTCTCATCACGATACTAACGAACAGAAGAAGTTATCTTACGGGGAGCTCGACTATTTCAACTCATCCAGCGCTTCTTGCGCAGTATAGTTTTCGTGCACGATCTTGCTGAGCGCTCGCGTCATCCGTGCTGGATCCTTATGCTGAAAGACGTTTCGACCGATCGAGATGCCCGCGGCACCCGCAGCGATCGCCTCCTCCACCATCTCCATCAGCTCCTCGTCAGTATTCGTCTTCGGCCCACCTGCGATGATCACCGGTACCAGACATGTCTGCACCACCTCTTTAAAGCTGTCTGGATCGCCCGTATAATTCGTCTTGATCAGATCAGCGCCAAGTTCCGCACCGACACGAGCCGCGTGCATCACCATTTCCTGCTCATGCTCGTTCTTCACCTTCTTCCCGCGCGGATACATCATTGCCAGGAGCGGGACACTCCACCGCTCGCAGATCATGGTCATTGCACCGAGCGCCTCGAGCATCTCCGCTTCGGTATCCGCACCCACATTCACGTGCATCGAGACAGCATCAGCACCCAGCCGAATTGCCTCTTCCACCTGCGCGACGACCACCTTGTTCAGTGGGTCGGGCCCCAGCGACGTGCTCGCGGAGAGATGGATGATGAGGCCGATATCTTTACCATAACCCCGGTGCCCCGCTATGACGATCCCCTTATGCAGCAGTACCGCGTTCGCACCGCCTTCCGCGACCGCGTTCACCGCGTTTCGCATGTCGGTCAATCCGTAGATGGGCCCTGCGGTCACGCCATGGTCCATCGGGACAATGACGCTCCGCCCGCTGTTCCGCTCGAAGATCCGCTCCATCCGGATGCTCTTGCCGATACCCATGCGCTCCATCCGCTCTCTTATACTGGTCATCTTCTCTTCTCTACCCTACTCTTTACTATCCCTTTTCCGCTTCGCCTCTCTTCAATCTACTTACTGTAATGGAACCACCGGCATTTTGCCGTTTGTCTGCGGGGCAGTGGATGCATCTGCATTCATGCAATCATGCATACATTCAATCATTCAATCGTTCATTCAGTTCTCAGCGCCGGTGTCCTAAGCAGGTGCGTTCCAGATGTGCAGTTATGTACTTCGGAGTATAAAAATGTACACCTTCGCCCGTAATTCAGAAGTAGTCCACCGCACGCACAACCGCGGGCTCAGACTAACCGCACGGTCTCCAGATTCATCGGTGCCGCGGTCTCGATATTGAGCTTCTTGTGGATCCCGCTGGCCAGCGCGGTGCACTTGCTTGGCTCGCCGTGCATGCACAGCACCGTGGAGGGGAGCGGCCGTATCCGCCGCACATACTCGACCAATTGGTTGCGATCGGAGTGCCCGGAGAAGCCATCGATCGTCCGGATATCCAGCTCCACTTTTACCGTATCCACCCGACCGCCGTTCGCGAATTGCATCTCGTTCCAGCCTTTCTGGATCCGCCGGCCGAGCGTACCTTCCGCCTGGTAGCCGACGAAGATCAGCTTATTCAGATCAGAGCTCGCCAGGCCTTTGAGATATTCAAGCACCGGCCCGCCGTTGAGCATGCCCGAGGTCGAGAGGATGATCGAAGATTCCTTATTCTCGATTACCGCCTTGCGCTTTTCCGCGTCATCGACCTGAACAAAAACGTCTGATAAGAAGGGATTCTCGCCCTGGAAGATCGAGTTCTTGAGGTTCTTGTTCAGATATTCCGGGTATGCTGTATGCACCGCCGTGGCCTCCCAGATCATGCCATCTAAATAGACCGGCACCTCTAAGTCCATACCTTCCAGAGCGATCATTACCTCCTGCGATCGGCCAACCGCGAAGGCCGGGATGAGCACTTTACCGCCTTTCTCCATTGTGTGCGCGATCTCATCCTTCAGATACTTCTCCGCTTCCTTGCGCGAGGGCTGTAAATCGTTCATGCCGCCATAGGTGGACTCCATCACCAGCGCCTCAAGCCGCGAGAAGCCGTTGAAGGCCGGGTCGAAGAGGAACGTGCGCTCATACTTGATGTCGCCCGTAAAGGCTACGTTGTACAGCCCCTTCCCGGCGTGGAAGTACGCAATTGAAGAGCCCAGTATGTGCCCTGCATTGTACAGGGTGAGTTTGACATCCGGTGCGATATCGGTAACGTCGCCGAATTTCAACGGGATCGTATGCCGAATAGTGTCACGAATAAAGGCAGATTTATACGGGATTTTCTTACCCTCTCGTGCTGATACCTCGAGATAGTCGAGTAACAGAAGCGACATGAGATCGCGCGTCGGCTGTGTCATGTACACGGGGCCATCATATCCGTACATGAACAGGAGTGGGACAAGGCCTGAGTGATCAAGATGCGCATGCGTGACCACCACGGCGGTGAGATCTTTAATCGGCAGCACTTCGGGCGCATACAGGTACGGTGTTCCTTCCGAGCCGACACTGACGCCGCAATCGATCAGGATCTTGGTCTCCGGCGTCGAGAGCATGAACGAATTCCGGCCAACCTCGCGACAGCCGCCCAACATCGTTAACCGCAGCCACTCGTCTTCTTTCGTCTTCTCACTGTAGATCTTCCGGCCAACACGCTTCAGAAAATCCTTTCTGAATTCGCTTTCTTCGCGTAAATAGCGGCGTGTGCTCTTGATGATTGAGGATTGGATCGGTGGTGCCCTGATGACGTTCGGCCGCCATCCGATCTCCTTTGCCACCTCGCGTAAGGTTGTGCCATGCGTCCCGATGACCAATCCCGGCTTCTCAGCCTCGATGATCACCTCCGCGGTGTCCATATTAAAATAAATATCTCGTATCCCGCCCTCTTCGGGCACTATATTATGGATGACCTTCGTCGCCTTATCCGGCTCCATCAAGATGGTGCTGCTCGGCCTGACCGAGATGCGCTTCTTCAACTCCTTCGCCAGTGTACGAACGATCGCGCCGTCGTCCACGAAGGCCTGCGTGTCCTCAGTGTAGATCACCAACTCCGGGCCCTCGAACTCCACGTTCGTTAGCTTCACGTCGGTCGGCAGGAGTTCAACGATTCGCCGCTTTAGGTCTAAAAGCGTCTCTTCCGCTGTCATTGTATCTATCGCTCCTCTCCTACAACTTCTCGGTTGCTCTCTCTTCTCGCTTTAACTTGCTTGGAGGTAGCACTGATCCGTGGGGATCCCTTCTCGCAACGTCCAGCACGTGCTACAGTCGAGTACGGTGCAAAATTCCTTACGCTCTGCCTGCGGTCAAACGAAAGAATGAGTTACTTCAACGAGCTTTTTATCTCCTTGACTTCCTCATCGCTCAATTCAGTATACTTATCCTCCGTTATGACAATCACCTCAATATCCTCACCCGATGCGCTGTCTCGTTTCATCGCTGAGTGCACCGCCTGGATCGCGAGAGCAATTCCCGCGTCCACGGACAAATCGGCGGTGTACCGATCTTCCAGCACACCGTAAGCGATGGGTGAGCCCGAGCCGGTGGCGGCGATTTCCTTCTCCTCGGTATTGCCGCCGAGCGGGTCGATTGAGAATATGTGAGCCCCATCTCGATCGATACCCCCGATCAGAAGTTGCACAATGTAGGGATAATAGCGACTCCCGCTCATCACGTTAGAGAGCAAGGTAGCCACTGCACGAACGGTCATTGGCTCGTCCCGGCGAATCTTGTAGAGCTGCCCTTCAACGCGCATCACGCGAATGAGCGCCTGCGCATCGCCTACCACACCAGCCGTCGTTATCCCGATGCGATCGTCCAGCTGATAGATCTTTTTCGCGGTCTTTGAGGCGATGAACGAGCCCATCGTCGCCCGCTTCTCACTGGCTAACGCGACGCCGTCAGTGCAGATCAGACCAACGGTCGTCGTTCCTTTCTTTACCTGATCCATTATCTCCATCTTCAGATTCCTCCATGCGTTGTTGTCAATTTCACGTGTTTTACTCCTTTCAGACTCATGATGCTCTCCGCCAACGCTTTTATCTTCTTCGCATCACCCTGAATCACGATGATCTCGAAGCAATTCTCGTGGTCAAGATGAATATGGGTTGACGACTTGATCATGTCGATATAGCGGTGCTGAACGGTCGTGAGCTCGTCACCAAGGCCTCGCTGCCCGTGATCATAGATGTACGTAATGGTTCCGATCTCCTCGCCGGTCTCCCGTTCCATCCATTCGTATTCGACGATGTATGCCCGTATCGCGTCCCGTATCCCTTCAGACCGGGACGAGTATCCCCGACCGTAAATGATCGTATCAAACTTATTGAGCAAATTTGAGGGGAGAGAAACCCCTATTCGGGTCAGTCCCCGCCCTTCTTCCATCTTCCAGCCTCCTCAAATGACACTACCCTTCTTATTATCTCTTCAGCCTTACAAAAGGCCCGTGAATCATACTTGGTTATCCGGACAACCGTAGCGTGAAAACCGCGATCTCTGAGTTCTCGTTCCAGTTGCGCTTCGTCGAATTTCTGATCGTACCCTAATGCTAGTATATCCGGATCGATACTATATAAAGGTTCGTACATATCTGTTTCGCTCCCGAGCAGCGCGTTATCCACCACTTTCAGCGCGGCTACCATCTGCACTCGTTGCTCTTCGGGGATGATCGGTGTTCGCTTTCGCTTCTTCACCGTCGAGTCTCGTGCGACAATGACGTAGAGCTCATCGCCCAACTTCCTCGCCTCTTCCAGGAACAACAGATGGCCGGGATGCAGGATCTCAAATGTCCCGGTCGCCAATACTCTTACCATAGCAGATCCTCATCTTCTGCTCGCAGCTCAGTCGTCGCGCCCCTGCGTATCCTGAGTTCCCGCTCTTCGCCGCGTGCGTCATAACAGCGCCAGTCCTGCTCTCCATACGGGTAGCAGGTGATAAGGTGATACCCGCCCATGCGCGGAAAGATCCGCAGATCCTGTTCCGACGGTCGCAAGGATCCCCGCTGGGGGTGACTGTGCACCGTCCCCACCCGGCGCAGACCCATAGGTATCATCTCCGGCCGTATCACGGCGCTCCGCTCAGAGGAGATTGTGCCGGGCAGGAAAACGACCTCACTAATAAGATCTCCCTCGGCGCAGAGCAGCCCGAAGAACTCGTGTGGATGACTCGATTTGCTCACTTCGCGTATGAAGTCTAACGCCTCACGTGCGATCTCCAACGGTTTTCCGCTCTTGCGCATGGTTTGATCTCGCCTGCTTCTCCGTCTTCTGGGATGACAATCGAAAGCTGATCTAAGAATCAGCTTTCAGGTTAAGTAAGTTTGAACTCAAAGGTGCCTTCTGTTCTGAGTTCGGCTGCTGTAGGGAGTGTGTCAAACTTCGCACGGAGCAGTAAGTCCGCGACCGTGTAGTTCAAGACCCGAGTGATTCCGATGATGGAGGTGGTGGGTCGTGGATTCACATCCACAACGTACGCGGCTCCGTCATGATCAACCACAAAATCGATCCCCACGTAGCCCGCACCGCCCAGCGTAGTGATCACCGCCATACTGATCTGCTGAATCTTCCGCGCGATCTCGTTATCGAGCAGGTAAGGCACGTACCCGCCGCAGTATTTCAGACGTCCGTTCTCCGTTCTGATGTATTGCTTGTTGATGGTGAGGGGGAGGATCGAGGATCTGCTCGCGATGAGGCTACAGCTCAGATCATCGCCCTTGATAAATTCCGAGATGAAGCTATCGGGATCAGCGTACGGTCTAGACAGTTCACCTCGCTGCCCCCTGTTCATCAGCAGGATGAGGTTCTCGGATGCGCAGCCAAACCGCGGCTTGCTGATATATGCTCGTGATCGCGTGCCGAACTGCAACACTTCATCCGCGGTGATAATTTTCGGCACGACTATCCCCGCAGCACTCAGAAGCTCTGAGGTTCTGACCTTATCGGCGCAGATGGCGACGAACTCAGAGGGGCAGCCCAAATTGACCGTTTTCGTTTCCAGAAGCCGCGTTAGCCCGGCAAGCTCAACGTCTGGCGCGATAACGATGCCCGCGTCACACCGCGCTGCAAGTCGCTCCACGGCCGCCGCAAAATCCGGCTCGCCCTCCGGATAAACAACCTCGTGACCCAGCCGCTCAAAGCCCTGCTTGAGCGTTGCAAGCATCGCCGCACCTTCCTGCAACAATGAAGTGTTCTTCCCGGCACCTCCGCCGACGGCGTACTCGGCGACCAGAATCCTCATCCGCTTTACTCTAGCTCGGTATCGACGTGAGCGTCTTCCCACACTCGGCAAGTTTGGCCAATGCGATGAGCACATTGAGGAAATAATCGTTTTGCAACGGTTTCCCGAGCTCCTCTTCCCAGCTCTTTTTTAGCTCATTGAATCGCTTGAGCGTCGTTTCTGAGAGCTTCCCGAGGCTGGAGCCATAAACGAACGCTTCCGCTTTCACAGCTTTTTTCATCGGGGCCTCTTCTACCTTCGGGACGCCGCGCTTCTCCCGGCGCATGCCCGCTATGGTGAAGCCCATAGCATTGATCGCCCGTGTCACTGAGGAACGTTTGATCGGGCTCTCACGGCTCTTGTTCTCTTCCGCGAGTATCTCATCGACCGTGATCGTCCCGACCACTATCCGGTCACGGTACTTCTGAAGCCAACCCGGTCCTTTCTCCTCGCTCGTTGCTTTTGTGTCCTGCTCTTCAGAGTGATCGTTTTCGCTCATTTCTGCCTCTTTCGTTGCTTTACGCTGCAGCTGACTCGTCGGGTAACCCAGAGCGTTGATCGCCCGGGTCACCGAGGAGCGTTTGATCGGGCTCTCACGGCTCTTGTTCTCCTCCGCGAGTATCTCATCGACCGTGATCGTCCCGGCCACTATCCGGTCATGGTATTTCTGGAGCCACCCAGGACCCTTCAGTGCCGCGGTGGAGGAATCCTCACCTCCTGAGTTTTCCCTCGCCGCCGCCAATTCGTCATTCTCATCGTTCGGCATTACATCACCTGAATGTACCATAGCCTTCACCACTCGTTTCACCGTTGTGATCTTGATCGGCACATCCCTGCGCTCGTTCTCCGCTTCGAGAATCTGCTCGGCGGTGATCGTGCCCTGCTCAATTCGATCACGGTACTGCTGTACCCATGCGGGGGCCGTTTCCATAACGTTCGGATCGTCGTCCCGTTCTCCGCCCTCAATCAGAGCGGTCGATTGCGCTGGGCCCTTCGTTCGCCCTCGCAAGCCCGAAATCGGAAGCCCCATGGCATTAATCGCCCTCGTGACCGAGGATATTTTAATAGGAGTCTCTCGGAGCCTGTTCTCCTCCGCAAGAATCTGCTCAACGGTAATCGTGCCAGCCTCTATCTGTTCTTTATACTTCAAAATCCAACTCGGCGGCTGCTCTATCCTGCCCATTTCTTCTCCTTCCGATCTCAAAGATATTTATGCTTCTTATCTAAATAAGCTAAACATACAAGAGCATAAAAGATACGACAGGTGGTGAGGAGAAATTCCCTGCGGTAAGAAGCGAAAGATACAGAAGATGCGGAAACACAAGTTGAAGAAGCGACGAAAGAAGATGAGATATAAGAAATAGTCCGCCTAACCGCCGCTGTTTCACGAGTGGCTCTTTTCTCTGCTTTTTTAGCTGAGCATGCTGCTAGGGTCAGGTCGTACTCGTCTTTGCTGCTCCCGGCGAGCTTCTCCAGGAGGTTCTTAGGGTAGTCGGTCCCGTCCTTTGCTCGTTCCACCGATCTCAGGATGTCAGGACGTCTCGTTCGCTCTTGCTCCCGTATATTTATGTAGTCTGGCCCCTTATACAGTGTATCCCTGTCATCACCGTGAAGGAGGGGACACAAGAGCGCGAAAAGGGTAAAGGAGGCGTTACCGAAATCATGAAGGAATTGACCGAGGTACGGACGTTGAAGGAGGGGAAGTATGTCATCATCGATGAAGAGCCCTGCACGATCATGAGCATAACCACCTCGAAGCCCGGGAAGCATGGCGCGGCAAAGGCACGATTGGAGGGCATCGGTGTCTTCGACTCGCAAAAACGGACTGCAGTCCAGCCGGTGACGGCCAAGATTTACGTGCCGATCATTGAGCGAAAAAGCGGCCAGGTGCTTGCTGTTATAGGCACTACGGCACAGATCATGGACCTGGGAGACTTCTCCACGATCGAAATAAAGATCCCGGAAGAGATGATGGACCGGATCGAACCCGGCAAAGAGGTACCTTTTTTACATTACGAAGCGAAATACAAGTTAGTATAGTAGTACTGGAGGGGGTGTGCAGCAGAGGGATGGCCGAGAAGAAGCTGGTAGGAAAGATAACGCATTACTTCTCGCGAATTGGCGTTGCTGTGGTCGAGCTGAGCGATCGCATCTCGGTCGGCGACCGGATAGTGATCGAAGGCGCGACGACCGCACTTGAACAGGTGGTTGATTCGATGGAGATCGAGAACCAGAAGGTGGAGACCGCAAGTGCCGGAGAAGCTGTTGGTCTGAAGGTGGTGGGAAAGGTTCGATCTCAGGATAGGGTTTTTCGCTTGGAATGAAGACGAATCAGAACGAACGTGGACGGCTAGCGGTTCGCGATATTATGGTTACTGATGTCGCGTACGTCACTGTTCCCGGAACGCGCGAGGATGTGTTGGCGCTCTTCAAGGAGAAATTCGTCTCCGGTGTTCTGGTCGTAAAAGACGGCAAGGTCGTGGGCGTCGTAACGCGCCAGGATCTGCTCCGGAAGCCCAATGAAGAGCAAGTAGCTCTGCTGATGACGCGCGATCCGGTGGTGATCACGCCGGATACAAGCCTTGCTGGGGCGGCGAAGTTGATACAGAGCCGGGGCATCCGTCGCTTACCGGTGGTCGAAGGGCACAAGCTCGTTGGACTCGTGACGGTTGCCGATTTCATCCGGGAGATCGCGACGTGGAACGACAGGACACCAATAGCCGGGTTCATACGGGAAAAGACGCTCGCACTCTGGGATGAGATGCCGCTGAACGTCGCCGGTCGAATCATGGAGCTGGCAAAGGTGAAAGCAGTGCCGGTGTTCAATGCGGAGCTGGCTATTGTGGGCCTCATCACCGACCAGGATTTGATCTCAGCGGCGATGATCGAGGACCATGTGCATCATTCGGATCTCTCGCTGGGTTCAGATGAGAGCGAGTGGTCTCTGGACGGGATGCGTGATACTATGACACTCTACTATAGCGTCTCACGGATACGACTGCCGAAGAAGCTGGTCAGGGAAGTGATGGTGCGGGACGTGGTAACCGCGACGCGCAATTACGGCGTGAGCGCGTGCGCGCAGAAGATGGCCCAGGGACGGTTCGATCAGCTGCCGGTGATCTCTGCCCGTGGGAAATTGATTGGAATGCTTCTCGATCGAGATCTGCTGCATATCCTGAGCTAATCGAGACGAGGTGATGTGCGTTCTTATCGGTCTTTTCAAGCAGAGCGAACCGCGATATCGGCTGAGCGAGGACGAGAAGTTCTATTTACTGAGCTGCTCCGATCTCTTGAGCGTGATGCCGTCCGTAATCGAAGGCGTACCCGCGATGCATGACTTCTTCTGGGAGAAGATCCCGGAACGCACCTATGAGCATCAGATGCACGCCGGTAGCATCGCGGCACGAAGTGCTCTGCAGAATGCGAATGGACTGAAAGCGCCCGAACGGTTCCGCGCAATGCACGAGCACCTCGTCCAGGGGCTTCGATACTTCCACGAGTCCTATGCAGCAGCTCTGGCGTATCGCTCAGATCATCAGCGAGCGCATATAGCAAAGGCGCTCGAATTAGCACTTCTGGGTGGTGCGGAACTCCGCGAAGCGCGAACGGTATGGGTGCAGATCGAGCGATCAACGAGTGGCGAATAAATAGCCCGTAAGGTTTCCGCGCACGTGGTTCTGCGCAGCGCGGTCTGAGAGGGGCTCGATGTCTACGGCCATCTGCACGCCATTTGTTATTGCTGTCTGAGAGCGAGATAGACCTCGAGTTCTCAAGTGTTTTTTAAGGTAAAGGGGCAATTGGACAGGTAAGAGATGGTAAGCGCGGAAAAAGAAACGAAGAAGGATGAGACTGCGGAACTCGCGCGTCGGCGCGGCTTCATCTGGCAGGCCTTTGAGATCTACGGTGGTGTCGCGGGTTTCTACGATTACGGGCCGTTGGGCGCGGCGTTGAAACGGCGGGTTGAAGCGAAGTGGCGCGAATTTTACCGCCGTGAAGGCTTTTACGAGATCGAGACGACGACGATCGCACCGCGACCGGTATTCGAGTCCTCAGGGCACCTTGAATGCTTCACCGACCCCGCGGTGATCTGCAAGCGGTGCAAGAGCGTCTTCCGGGTGGATGAGCAGATCGGCGTCGGTGCGAGCTGCCCTGAATGCGGCGGTGTGCTGGAACCATCGGGTGAGTTCCAATTGATGTTCCAGACGCGAATCGGCGTGGCGAGAGAGGGCACTGATGCGCAGGCACTGCGGAAGAGCGAGGGCTATTTGAGGCCGGAGACGGCGCAGGGCATGTTCATCAATTTCCAGCGGTTGCTGAAGTTCAATCGCGATAAGCTGCCGTTCGGGATACTGCAGATCGGGAAGGCATATCGGAACGAGATCTCACCGCGGCAGAGCCTTATCCGGCTTCGCGAATTCACGATGGCCGAGGTGGAGCTCTTTGTGGATCCCGCTGAGAAGACACGTCATCCGCGCTTTGACGAGGTTAAGAATCGGACACTGCCGTTCGTGCCTAACGAGGGCGAGCCGGTAGAGGTGAGAATTGGCGAGGCCGTTAGCCAGGGAATCATTGCGAACGAATATCTGGGCTACCATATCGGGCGAGTTGATGAGTTCCTGGAGTGCATAGGGCTTCCGCATGACCGGGTGCACTTCAGACAGCACGAGAAGGATGAGATGGCGCATTATGCCATGGATTGCTGGGATGCCGAGTTCTTGAGTGAGAAATATGGATGGATGGAGATCGTTGGCATCGCGGACCGCGGAGACTACGATCTCTCGGCTCATGCAGCATCCCTGAATATCGACCTCCGTGTGCGTACCGAGACCGGTAAAGTCGTTCCGCACGTGATCGAGCCGTCGTTTGGGCTTGATCGGATCATGTATGCGCTGCTGGAGAGCGCGTTTTACGAGGAGCCGCTGGAGAAGGAAACGCGGCGCGTGCTGCGATTCAAGAGCGATATCGCACCGATTCAGGTAGCCGTGTTCCCCCTGTTGAACCGTGATGAGCTGAAGAGCAAGGCGCAGGAGATCGTTGAGTTATTACGGAACGACTCCTTCTTCGCCGAATACGATACCGCGGGGAGTATCGGGAAACGCTATCGCCGCCAGGACGAGATCGGTACGCCGTACTGCGTCACTATTGACTACGATACCTTGGAGGATGCAACGGTGACGGTGCGGGAACGGGACACGATGAAGCAGGTGCGCGTGCCGATAGCAGACTTGAAAGCCGCGCTGGTATAGCCTCCCGTTCATCCGTGCACGCCGTTCCTGGAGCGCGAAGAGCAGGTCACGGGTGACGTACATTTATATACTCTTACGTACATTGATGAGCATCGAGGTGATAAGATGAGCAGCAAAGAGAAGGTGATACTCGACGAAGAAGAGATCCCGAAGGCCTGGTACAATATCCAGGCGGACATGAAAGAAGTCCCGGAGCCACCACTCAATCCGGTGACCATGGAGCCCGCGAAGCCCGAGGATTTCAAGCCGATCTTCCCTATGGAGATCGTTCGACAGGAGATGAGCAGGGACCGCTGGATCCCGATACCCGAAGAGGTGCGCGAGGTGTTACGGCTCTGGAGGCCGTCGCCGCTCTACCGGGCGACGCGACTCGAGCAGAAGCTGAAGACGCCCGCACGGATCTACTACAAATGGGAAGGCGTCAGCCCGCCCGGGAGCCACAAGCCGAATACCGCAGTCGCACAGGCCTATTACAACAGGCAAGAAGGTGTCGAGCGATTAGCGACGGAGACGGGCGCAGGCCAGTGGGGCTCCGCACTCTCATTCGGCGCTATGCTCTTCGACCTCAAGGCCACGGTCTACATGGTTGCCGCAAGTTACGACCAGAAGCCGTACCGGCGGATTATGATGGAGACCTGGAATGGTGAGGTCTACCGCAGTCCGAGCAAGAACACCCAGTACGGGCGAAAGGTGCTGGCTGAGAATCCGGATACGACTGGAAGCCTCGGCATGGCGATCTCGGAAGCCGTTGAAGATGCAGCGACGCACGATAACGTGAACTACGCCATTGGCTCAGTGCTCAACCATGTCTGCCTCCATCAAACCGTGATCGGCTTGGAAGCGAAACAGGCATTTGAGCAGATCGGTGACTATCCCGATTTCATCTGCGGTAATGTCGGCGGCGGCAGCAACTTCAGTGGGGCAACCTTCCCGTTCGCGGCCGATAAGATCACGGGTAAGAAGCCAGACCTCAGGATCGTTGCCTGCGAGCCCATGTCCTGTCCGACGCTCACGAAAGGACTGTACCTCTACGATTACGGTGACACTGCAGGCATGGCACCGATCTTGAAGATGTACACGCTGGGGCATACGTTCATCCCGCCACCAATCCACGCGGGAGGGCTGCGCTATCACGGCGACGGGCCGTTACTGTGCAAGCTCCTGAAGGATGGCTTTATCAGCGCAGCGGCGTATCACCAGACCGAAGTCTTCAAGGCGGCGAAGTTGTTTGCTGAGACTGAAGGGCACATTATCGCACCGGAATCGGCACACGAGGTAAAAGCAGTGATTGACGAGGCGCTCCGCTGCAAGGCGGAAGGTAAAGAAGAGGTGATCTTCTTCAATAACAGCGGACACGGGCATTTCGATTTGAGTGCCTACGACGCGTTCCTCAGCGGTAGACTCGTGGACTACGAGTATCCCGCGGATCTCGTGAAACAGGCGCTGGAGCATCTACCGAAGATCACGTAAGTGGATGGAGAAGCGAATATTAACGAACACTGTGCGGAAGGTGGATGTACCATTCACCCCGCTCGAACTTTTTGCTAAACTCCGGGGCGTTTTTAATAAGAGCTTTCTGCTCGAATCGGTCGAGGGTAGAGAGAAGATCGCGCGCTATTCGTTCATCGGCTTTGATCCGCTTCTGGAATTCAAGGCCAAAGGACAGCACGTGGAGCTGAACGGAGACCGGTACACGGTCGAGAATCCGTATGTCGAGATGGCGCAGATACTTAATTCGTTCGACTGCGGGCGGGTGGGCACCTTACCCTTCTCGGGCGGTCTGGTCGGCTTCTTCTCCTACGATATCGTGCGGTTCTTCGAGCAGCTGCCCTCCACCACCCCGGACTCTCTGGGATGCCCTGATGCACATTTCATTATCCCCACGCACCTGCTCTGCTTCGATCATCTCAAGCAGGAGGTGATTCTCGTCTCGTATAAGAAGGAAAAGGTTGATCTTGAACGGCTCGAGCGGGGCGGAGGTGACCCTAACATCGAGGACTTTTCCGTCTCGTCACCACAGTCGGAGATGGCTCGTGCGGAATTTGAAGCGGGTGTACTGAAAGCGAAAGAGTATATCAGGGAAGGTGACATCTTCCAGGCTGTTCTTTCCCGGCGCGTAGCGGCTGAATATCACGGTGATCCGCTGTCCTTTTACCGGAATCTCCGGGCAACGAACCCCTCACCCTACCTGTTCTATCTGGACTTTGACAATGTCGTTGTGGGCTCATCCCCCGAGATGCTCGTGCGGTTACGGGATGGTGTCGTGACCCTGCGGCCCCTCGCGGGCACGAGACGCCGTGGCAGAACGCGGGAGGAGGATGAGCTCCTGAAAGTGGATATGCTCCTCGACGAGAAGGAGCGAGCTGAGCATCTCATGCTGGTAGACCTTGGGCGGAACGATCTGGGCCGGGTAGCGCGATCGGGCAGCGTCGAGGTGACGGAGCTCATGGAGATCGAGAAGTACTCGCACGTCCAGCACATCGTCTCGAATATCACGGCCGAACTTGCTACCGGCAGGGACGCGTTCGATGTCTTTCGGAGCTCGTTCCCCGCCGGAACCGTAACAGGCGCGCCCAAGATACGGGCGATGAAGATCATTGAGGAGCTCGAGAAGAGCAGACGTGGGATCTATGCGGGTGCTGTCGGCTATTTCGACTTCTCCGGTAACCTCGATTTCGCGATCAGCATCAGGACGATGTTCACGGTCGGCCATAGGGCCTATTTCCAGGCCGGTGCAGGGATCGTCGCCGATTCAGTACCAGAGCGCGAGTTCGCGGAGACCGAGAACAAGCTGGGGGCATTGATCACTACGGCGGAGGGTAAACATGCGCGTGCTGGTCATTGATAACTACGATTCCTTCGTGTACAATCTCGTGCAGTACGCCGGAGCGCGCGGTGCGGAGGTGATTGTGCGGCGGAACGAAGCGGACCTCAGCGAGTTAGAGGAAATTGACGCGGATCGCATCATTATCTCTCCGGGGCCCGGTCGGCCTGAGGAAGCAGGCGTATCTGCCGCCGTGGTGCGGGCACTCGGGGCCACCACACCGCTCCTCGGTGTCTGCCTCGGGCATCAGGTGATCGGCGCGGTCTTCGGTGCTCACATAGGGTACGCACGCAGCATCATGCACGGTAAAGTCTCACTCATTTACCACGACTCGCAGGGGATCTACTCGGGGCTTAAGAATCCGATTCATGCAACCCGCTATCACTCACTCGCCGTTTCTGAGGTCGCGTTGCCTGCATGCCTGCTGATCTCCGCGCGCGCCGCAGATGGCGAGATCATGGGGCTACGGCACCGGACCTATCCGATAGAGGGTGTCCAATTCCATCCTGAGTCCATTCTGACCGAAGCGGGGCGACAGCTCGTGGATAATTTCTTACAGGTATGATCAAAGAAGCGATCGCGAACGTGATCGAGGGGCACGATCTCACCGCGGAAGAGGCCGGTAAGGTCATGGAAGAGATCATGAGTGGCGCGGCGACGGGAATCCAGATCGGGTCGCTGTTAACTGCGCTGCGCATGAAAGGCGAGACCGTCGAGGAGATCGTTTCCTTTGCTCAGATAATGCGGCAGCATGCGGCACGTATCCATCCACGGGTGAACGGCATAATGGTGGATACCTGCGGAACCGGCGGCGATCAGCTCAAGACCTTCAATATCAGCACCATATCAGCCTTTGTCGCTGCAGGTGCCGGCCTGGTGGTAGCGAAGCATGGAAATCGAGCAGTTTCTTCGAAGGCCGGTTCGGCAGACGTGCTCGAAGCGCTTGGCCTCTCCGTAACGCTGGCGCCAGCGCAGGTTTGTGCGTGCATCGAAACGCTCGGCATCGGCTTCATGTTCGCTCCGGTGTTCCATCCAGCGATGAAATACGCAGTGGGGCCGAGGCGCGAGATCGGGGTGCGGACGGTATTTAACGTTCTGGGACCGCTGGCAAATCCCGCGCAGGTGCAGGCACAGGTGGTGGGTGTGTATGACGCCCGGCTGGTAGAGAAGATCGCGCACGTCCTCGACGGACTGGGGGTGCAGCACGCGCTCGTTGCTCACGGCCTTGATGGTCTGGATGAACTCTCGTTACTGGGCGAGACGAGCCTGGCAGAGCTGCGACACGGGAAGATCAGCACGTACAGCATCGTGCCCGAGGATTTCGGGCTTCAACGTGCTTCGGCACGTGAGCTCGAGGGCGGGGGCGCAGACGAGAATGCACGTATCGCACGGGCGATCTTGCAGGGGCAGATGGGCGCAAAGCGGGACGCGGTAGTACTCAATACGGCCGCGGCGCTCTTCGTAGGCGGGCTGGTAACGGATTTGAAGGACGGGTTAGAGCTCGCAGCACTCTCCATCGACTCGGGCGAGGCGTACCGGAAGCTGACTGAGTTAGTACAATTTACGGGCGGGCCGGTGATGAACAAATAATGCCAGGATTCATTGAGGCGCTCCTCAGGAGCACGAGGCAGGCGGTAGAACGCCGGAAACACGATCCTCTTCCGGAACGGGCGCACGCGATACGCAGCTTATCAGCAGCGATCAGGCGCGTGGATAAGGCGATCATTGCGGAGATCAAGCCGCGATCGCCAAGCGCCGGTGATCTCTTAAGGAGCCGGGACGCGATCGCGATCGCCCATGACTATGCGGCCGGAGGTGCAGCAGCGCTCTCGGTGCTCATTGCTCCTGCGTTTGGGGGGGCGGTGGAGACCGTATCGCGTGTGAGGCGAGCGGTTACCGTTCCGGTGCTCTACAAGGAGTTTATCACCGACGAGTTCCAGATTTGGGAGGCCTTCAGCTATGGCGCTGACGCGGTATTGCTCATCGAGGGCATCTCGCCCGTTGCACTGCTCATGAACCTGGTGGACGAGCTGGGCATGGAAGCGATCGTCGAATGTCATACCGCGGAGGATATAGATCGTGCAGTAGCAGCAGGTGCCGAGCTCGTAGGGATTAACAATCGTGATCTGAGCACATTCACCGTGGATCTCGAGACGACCGCACGACTCGCGGAATTGGTACCCGGGAATAAGCTCATGATCAGTGAGTCGGGCGTGAAGACCCCGTCTGATGCGAGCTATTTATTTGACTGTGGTGCGGATGCGCTCCTGATTGGCACTGCTCTGATGGAAGCGCGGAATCCGAAGGAGTTCATTCACGTATGTATGACCTAAGCGTAAAGATCTGTGGAGTGACGAATGCCGAGGATGCGCGTCTCGTGCTGGAGAGCGGCGCAGACCTGCTTGGCATGATCGTAGACGTGCCGGTGGCGAGTCCGCGTAAGATATCACTGGACTCGGCTGTTGAGATCGCGCATGCGTTAAACAATGAGATTGATCTCGTCGCGGTAATGATGCCTCGTACCGTCCAGGAGGTGGAGCGTATTGTGCGGCGGCTCGAGCCCGTTGCCGTACAGCTGCACGGCTTCGAGTCGAACGCGTTTCTCCATGCCGTTCGGACTGCAGTCCCGGACGTTAAGGTGATCAAAACCGTTCATCTCGATGAGATCGGGGCGATACACGGTGGGCTGCCGGAACCGGAGTATCTCGATTTTCTACTGCTTGATACCGTTTCGCATCAGCTCGGTGGCACGGGCAAGACGCACAACTGGGCGACGAGCGCGCGGTTGGTTGAAGAGAGCACCGTGCCCGTGCTGCTCTCCGGCGGCTTGAGCCCGTCAAATGTGCGTGATGCGATACGCGCGGTGAAACCGTATGGCGTGGATGTAGCAAGCGGTGTGGAATCGTCACCGGGCCGGAAGAGTAGGGAGAAGATCGAGCTATTTGTGAGGAATGCGCGATGTATGTAGGTGTATATCCAAAAGCGGGTAAATTCGGCGAGTATGGCGGCCAGTTCGTGCCTGAGGTCCTGATGCATGCATTACATGAGCTTGAAGATGCGTATCTCGAAGCCAGCAGGGACGAGCGGTTCACGGCGGAATTGGACCACTATTTGCGGACGTTCGCGGGACGGTCCACGCCGCTCTACTTCTGCTCACGACTTTCCGCGCTGCTGGGCACACGGCTGTATTTGAAGCGTGAGGATCTCGTGCATGGCGGCGCGCACAAGTTGAACAATGCACTTGGGCAGGCGTTACTGGCACGGCGAATGGGCAAGAGCAGGCTCATTGCGGAGACCGGAGCAGGTCAGCACGGCCTGGCAACGGCAATCGTGGGCGCGGTCTTCGGCCTGAAGACGGAGATCTATATGGGCGAGGCGGATATCGAACGGCAGCGGTTGAACGTGTTCCGCATGAACTTGCTGGGCGCGGAGGTCCATCCGGTCAGGAGCGGCTCGCGCACCTTGAAGGATGCGATCAATGAAGCGATCCGGGACTGGGTGACGAACGTTGAGGATACGCACTATCTGCTCGGCTCGGTGGTGGGGCCGCATCCATACCCCTTGATCGTGCGTGAGTTCCAGCGCGTGGTCGGGCAGGAGACGAGAGCGCAGGTGCAGAACGCAGAGGGCAGGCTGCCGGATGCGCTCGTAGCATGCGTCGGCGGCGGCAGCAACAGTATCGGGCTCTTCTACGATTTCCTCGATGACGCGGCCGTGGCGATCTACGGCGTCGAGGCCGGGGGCGCGGGCATTGCGTCCAACCGCCATTCAGCAACGCTCTGTGCGGGCAGTAAGGGTGTTCTGCACGGCACCTACAGTTATCTCTTACAGGATGAACACGGCCAGATACTCCCGACGCACAGTATTGCGCCCGGGCTCGATTATTCGGGCGTTGGCCCTGAGCATGCCTTCTTGAAGGATTGTGGTCGCGTGACCTACGACAGTGTAACGGACGCGGAGGCGCTGCAGGCGTTCCAGCTCCTCTGCAACTACGAAGGGATATTGCCCGCGCTCGAATCGGCGCACGCGCTGGCGTACGTAAAGCGTCTGGTCGATGCGGGGATTGTAGGTACCGATGCTGTGGTGGTGGCCTGCCTCTCGGGCAGGGGCGATAAAGACGTTGAGATAATAGAGAGGGCACTGCATGAGCAGAATCAGTAAGGTCTTTACGGAACTGGAGCGTAAGGGCCAAGGCGCCTTAATCGCTTACCTGATGGCCGGAGACCCCGATCCGACGGCGACACCCGTAATCGCCACAGCGATCGCACGGCACGCGGACATTATCGAGCTCGGGATACCGTTCTCCGATCCGATTGCTGACGGGCCAACGATACAGGCCGCCGCAGGCCGGGCACTGGCAGCAGGAATGACGCCCGCGAGCATCTTTGCGCTCATTACGGCTATACGGAAAGAGACCGATGTCCCGATCGTGGTGATGGGGTATTACAATCCGATCTTGCGGTATGGTGTCCAGCGGTTCATGCAGCACCTTGCCGATGCTGGCGGTGACGGCATCATTATTCCCGATCTCCCGCTGGAAGAGGCAAAGGAGGTTCTGCGATCCGCACGCAGGTGTGAGCTGGACACGATCTTCCTGATCGCGCCCACAACGCCTGATGAACGGATTGCGGAGATATGCCGCTACAGTTCAGGTTTTGTATATCTCGTATCGCTGCTGGGTGTAACGGGCGCGCGCTCTGCACTATCGGACGTTGCCAGAACCCTGATACAGCGTGTCGTCAAGAAACGGCCGGACCTGCCCGCAGCAGTTGGCTTTGGGGTCTCGCAACCCGAGCACGTGCGCGAGCTATTGGCGAGCGGTGCGAAGGGAGTAATCGTCGGTAGCGCGATTGTTGCGATCATCGCGAAGCATAAGGATAAACCTGAACAGATGCTCGCAGCGCTTGATGAGTATTGCGCGATGCTGAAGGCGGCAACGAAGGTCGAGGGATAGATAATTGAGGCTTGCATTAGCAGCAAACTTAATAAGCGCTGATGACCAAAGGCTTTGCGAAGGTGGTGCCTGCATGATAAAAAATCTGGAGATCAAGAATTTCAAGTCGATAAAGCACCTGACCCTGGACTGTAAGCGTATAAATCTCTTCATTGGTGAGCCGAATACCGGGAAGTCGAATATTTTGGAGACACTGGGACTAGTGTCACACCTTAATTATGGTGAACTTAAAGATTTTGTCCGGTTCGAGAGTATGAGCAATCTATTCACTGATGAAAATTTAGAAGACCAGATCGAAATAAAGTTCGATGTAAATGTCTTACGAGTAGAATTCCAAAATGGATCATTTATTGGGTATAGCAATGACCAGAAACTTTTCATATACGACTATAGGGGTGGAAAGTGTGGATCTATACCAGAATACAAATTTCTAAAATTTTATACCTTTAAATTACGAGAACAATTTCTACGTCGAGAGGCTGAGTTTCTTCATCCTCCTGATGCTAATAATCTTTTGACAATGATATTAACTCGTAAGAGCCTCAAGAAACTAGTGAGGCTAATATTTGATCCGTTCCGACTTAAAATGGTTCTTAAACCGCAAGAGGGTAAAATAGAGGTGCAAAAGGAAATTGAGGACGTAATCATATCTCATCCTTATTCATTGGTTTCTGATACGATTCAGCGAATCATCTTCTATCTTACGGCAATCGAGACAAACACTGATTCTGCGATCGTTTTTGAAGAGCCAGAATCACATTCGTTTCCCTATTACACAAAATTCCTTGCAGAACGGATTGCGTTAGACAAGAACAACAACCAGTATTTCATTTCAACGCACAATCCCTATTTACTCCTTTCAATTCTAGAAAAGGCGCACAAGGAGGATGTAGGAGTTTTTGTAACTTATTTTGAAGATTACCAAACGAATGTAAAGCTGTTAAGTGAAAAAGAACTTTCGGAGATAATGGATCTTGGGATTGATATATTTTTCAATATCGAGCGATTCTTGAAGTGAAAGAATGATTTATACCGAATGTAAGCATGATTCTTCATTGATGTTGACTTTAGGGATACCAAAGAGACAGATTATTCATTTACAGGGTAAACCAGAGGTTTGTAAACAATTAGAGAAGCGAGAGCGTTTTTTGGGATTGATAGATGAAGATCCGTTTAGTGTTCAACCATCTTATCTGAAAAGATTAGCGGTGAAGGAAGATTTACCGAATTATGGACTGAAAATATTGAAAGATATTACTAAGCATAACGTTTTAATCATTCTCTCTCCACGGCTAGAGGGATGGATATTAAAAGCTGCAAAAGAGGCAGGCATAGATATAACGCGGTATAATCTCCCGAATTCAGAAGAAAAATTGCACGAGGAGATAAACAGCGATCTCAGAAAATTAGAACGGTTTCTGGACGATTTGAAAGGTAAAAGTAAGATGATAGAGGCTCTGGAAAAAGCAACAAGGGAACGGGATGAGTAATAAACGTGGGCAAAATGAAACTCGGTTTTCTGATCAATCCAATAGCGGGCATGGGCGGCTCGGTGGGCCTGAAAGGCACGGACGGCCTCGTGGATGAGGCACGTCTGTTAGGTGCGACGCCGTTTGCTGGAGAACGGGCGCGGAAATGCCTGGATGAGTTGAAGATCGATGCGACTCTACTCACCTGCTCAGGGGCGATGGGTGAAGATGCGCTGAAACAAACACCGCTGCAGTACGAGGTTATATATTCGTTCGACGGGCTCACCACCACGGGCGAGGACACGCAAAACGCCTGCCACCAATTCATGGACCAACAGGTGGAGCTCATAGTGTTCTGCGGCGGCGATGGCACGGCGCGAGACGTGTACCGCGTGGTGGGCCAAACGATCCCGATACTGGGTATCCCGGCGGGTGTCAAGATGCACTCGGCGGTCTTCGCGATCAGCCCCCGGGGTGCGGCGCAGATGATCGAGCTGTTCGTCTCCGGCAAGGCGGAGGTGCGCGAGGTCGAGGTGATGGATACGGATGAAGCTGCGTACCGTCGCAACGAGTTGCGCATGAAGGTCTTCGGCTATGCGCGCACACCGTACGAGCCGGTGCTTGTACAGCACGGTAAGAGCCTCTTTCAGAGCGTGAGTGAGGAGACGGCGAAGGAAGAGATCGCTCAGTTTGCACTTGAGTTCATGCGTGACGGCTCGCTGTATATACTGGGCGCGGGCACGACGACCTTCCAAGTCGCGGAGTTGCTCGGCCTTGGCGAGGAGAAGACGTTACTCGGCGTGGATGCGGTAAAAGATGGCAAATTGGTGGGCAAGGATCTGAACGAGCAGGCGTTGCTCCGGTTACTGGAGCAGGAACCGAAGGTGAAGCTGCTGGTCAGCCCGATCGGTGCGCAGGGCTTTGTCTTCGGCCGCGGCAACCAGCAACTCAGCGCCACCGTGCTGGAACAGATCGGGGTTGAGAACGTGATCGTGCTGGCGACACCGCAGAAGCTGAACGAAACGCCGTTCCTGCTCGTGGATACGGGCAGCGAGGAGCTGGACGAGCAGTTGAGCGGGCATCTGAGCGTTGTCTGTGGCTACCGGATGGCGCAGCGGAAGGAAGTACGGCGTGGATAAATAAATACGCAACCTTTAAAACGGTGTGCGTATAAAATTCTTATGAGTCCTCTGACATGACCTACGAGAAGTTCAGACAGGAGATCGAGCGGATACTCACCGAGCAGTGCCGCCCGGTAACCTGGAACGAGATAAGAGCGAACTCGACGAAGCTCAACCAAAAAGCGCCGTATCATGTCTATGTCCAGAAATTGCAGGGCGATATTGGTCTCGTGCGGTTCAAGCATAACCAGAGAACGGTCTGGGCGCTACGGGACTGGTTTGAGGCGGGCAAATTCCGGGAGCTCCTGCCGGAGAAGCTGCGGCTGACAATACTAGCGCTGCAGGCTGGCTACGCGCTCGCAGCGAATGAATACGGGGAGCTGAAACGGGTTTATCCACTGGATGCGGGATTGCGCACCTGGGACGTCATTGAAGCAGGCATAGCGGACTATTTCCCGGAGGCGGACCGGCGGCCAGATAGTATTGAGCTCGAGCCCGATGAAACGGACTGTGTACGTACCGTTGATAGTTGGGAAGACCGCATCAGGATCGCCGAGAAGGTTGCGGAAAGCGGTGAGTTCCTGCATACCGACGCGTGGAGGGGGAAGACGCTGGGCGTGACGAAGCCGCGGTTCCGCTGCTTCTATTTCTATGATGCCCACTGCCAGTTCTTCTGCGATCAGAACGTGTGCCTGGGCCACGACGTTGAGGTGACGGACGGAGGAGCAGGGCTTGAGATCACGGGCGATAAGGTTTATTTCGTGTTAGAAGCGGCAGAGCGTGCTCGCGGCGAGTTCATCTGGCAGAAGAAGCAGGTTGAGTGGTTCATAACGGCCGAGATCTCATTGACCGATCCGCGGCAGCGGCGATTGCTCTGATTCTTTCTACCTGCCGCAGGAATAGTGGTGCATGTTCAGTCAGGCTATTTTAATATTCAGATCAACAGTTAGTTAGAACTGTAAGTGGGCAGGATGAGATCGTCAGAGCTATCGGGATTCTATAAACTGCGTGCTGATGAGCGCTTGAAGCTCGTTGCGGATTTTGGAGGCCTCAGTATCGAGGAAGCAGCCATTCTAAGCACCAGTGGCGCTTTGGGCGAGTTAGCGGATCGTATGATCGAGAACGTCGTAGGTACCATGCCGCTGCCCCTGGGTATCGCCACGAATTTCCGCATTAACGGCCGCGATTATCTGGTTCCCATGGCGATCGAGGAGCCCTCGGTGGTGGCCGCGGCGAGCAATGCGGCAAAGACGGCGCGCGCGAGTGGCGGGTTCCAGACGAGCTCGACCGAGCCCATTATGATCGGGCAGGTTCAAATTACTGACGTGCCCGATCCGTTCTCTGCGAAATTCGCGCTTATCGCTGCGAAGGCCGAGATTCTGGAGCGCGCGAATACGCAGGATCCCGTGCTCGTGAAGCTCGGTGGGGGCGCGCGAGATCTCGACGTACGAATCCTCAATACGGCGTCCGGAACGCAGGTGATCCTGCATCTGCTCGTGAACGTGAAGGACGCCATGGGCGCGAACGCGGTGAACACGATGGCAGAGGCGGTCGCACCGTACATCGAGCAGCTCACCGGTGGCCGGGTTTATCTGCGTATCATCTCGAATCTCGCGGCGCACCGTCTGGCCACAGCACGTGCGGTATTTAAGAAGGACGTAATCGGCGGTGCAGATGTTGTTACGGGGATTCTGCGCGCCTACGAATTTGCACTGGCTGATCCTTATCGGTGCGCAACGCATAACAAGGGCATCATGAACGGGATCGATGCGGTCGTGATCGCCACGGGCAATGATTTCCGGGCCGTGGAGGCGGGCGCGCATGCCTACGCGAGCATCTCAGGGCAGTACCAGCCGCTGACACACTGGGAACGGGACCGAGCGGGCGATCTGGTGGGCACGATCGAGCTCCCGGTCGCCGTTGGGCTCGTTGGCGGTGCTACGGCGACGCATCCCACCGCGAAGGTGAACGTGAAGATCCTTGGTGTCCAAACGGCGAACGAGCTGGCCGAGATCATCGCTGCGGTCGGCCTCGCGCAGAATTTTGCCGCGCTCCGCGCTCTGGCGACCGAAGGCATTCAACGCGGACATATGTCATTGCACGCGCGGAATGTCGCCATCGCGGCAGGAGCAAAAGGCGACCAGATAGACCGCGTTGTGGAGATTCTGGTGAGGGAGCAGAATGTGCGGATCGATCGAGCGAAGGACGTGCTGGAGACGCTGAGATGATCTTTTCTGCTAGCTGAACTGCTTCGTAACTCGTGTGATCGCCTCAAGCACATCGGTCGCGAGCAATCCGTACCCTTTCGCCTCAAACGCGATATCGCCTGCAGTACCGTTAACGAACGCCGCAGCGGTCGCCGCTGTGAACGGATCATGAGTGAGAGCGAAGAAGGCCGCGGCCAGCCCCGCGAGAACGTCGCCCGTGCCGCCAACGGTCATGCCCGCGTTACCCGTTCGGTTGAGCCTCACGCGAGCGCCATCTGATACAATATCAGTAGGGCCCTTCATGAGCGTCACCACATTGTTCTGCCGTGAGAACGCCGTTACAAAGTCTATGCGCGCTGCCTGCTCGTCTTCTGGTGGCACCACCAGATCCCGGCCTTCCGCTTGAGTCCCCAGCTTCGCGAACTCACCGGCATGTGGCGTGACGATGATCCGCTTATCAGCCGCGGTATTGGGCAGTTCGAGGCCGTAAAAGCCATCAGCATCGACGACCAGTTTTTTAGTCGTTTCGTCTTCGATGATCCGCTGCACAGCCGTCTGTGTCTCCTCTGCCGCGCCGAGGCCCATCCCGATCGCGACAATGTCATGGTTCTTCACCAAGTGCACTATCGGCAGGACGTCCTCCTCCACCAGCACCGCAGCAGAAAGTGGGTGCACAATCAAATTCGGTGAGAATGAGGCGATAATACCGGAGACGCTACGCGGTGCTGCTACCGTTACCCAATCGGCGCCTGCGCGGAGCGCAGCAAGCGCGGCCAGCGATGGGGCGCCTGAGAACGGCCCGCCACCCACAATGAGCACGCGACCATTATCACCTTTATGGCTGTGGGGGCTTCGTTTCAGTAGCGAACGCACATCGCCGGGACCTGCTAACCGCTCGAAGTTTTCAGGGATGCTGATATCTGCCACCACCAGCTCACCGACGAACGGTGCAGCACGCGTTTCGAGCAACCCGGTCTTCGCCCGGTGGAAGGTCACGGTAAGATCTGCCGTAACCGCACTCCCTGCTTCGCCCGTTGTGGGATCCAGCCCTGAAGGAACGTCAACGGCAACGACAAAGGCTCGCGGCCGTGCGTTATTGATCAGCTCAATTGCTGTCGCTTCCGGCTCCCGAATCGCACCCGTGATACCGGTTCCGAAGATCCCGTCGACGAGCACTGCCGAGTCAAGCACGTCTGCAGCAGCGGCCTTTAACTGTGCCGAATCGGTGATTTCCACGGTCTTTACGCCGCTTTCTTGCAGTAGTATATGCCAGTTATGCCGCGCCTCCGCGGTCCGTAGATCCTGCGCACGACCGAGCAGGAGCACGGTCACTGCAAACCCGTGGAGCTGCCGCGCGGCCACGAAAGCGTCACCGCCATTGTTACCCTTGCCGGCGAGCATGGTCACCTTCACGGTTTCTCCAACGCTGTTTCTACCGTTCGGGAATCGTTTCCGGATCTCAGCGGCAAGCTGGGCGCCGGCGTTCTCCATCAATTGTAACGGGATAAGTCCAAAGTAACCGCAATTTTCGTCAAGGGCAGCCATCTCTTCGGCTGTTATCGCTTCTGCGTCGTTCATCGCAAGTACCTTTCCGCAATCGCGCACGGTAACGTTAGGTTAGGTAAAGAAAGAGAAGTAAGTATCTTTCTTTCTATTTATTGCCTTCTTTCTCGCTCACCCTATTAGCTCATCAAGTTCCGCAACGCGGCAACATCCGCTTCTACCTCTTTCGGTAGCTCGCAGATCTCGATCACGCGTTCGGGATCTTTCAGGAGGTGCCCGGTCGTGATGCAGACGATCCGCTCATCCGACTGGATTGCGCCCTGCTCGACCAGCTTTTTCAGCCCGGCAAGTGATGCTGCACTCGCGGGCTCGACGCCGATGCCCTCCATTCGTGCGAGATCGAGTTGCGCTTGCGTTATCTCATCGTCGGTTACCGATTCTGCTATCCCGCGGGTACTCCGAATTGCATGCAGTGCTTTTGCCGCGTTTACCGGATTGCCGATCCGGATTGCGGAAGCGATGGTCTCTGGCCTGGGTTCTGGCGTGATCTCAGGTGCGCCTGTTTTAAAGGCGTTGACAATCGGTTTCGCGCCAACCGCCTGGATGCCCGTCATCCGGGGGAGGGCCTCCGTGATCCCCAGCGTCTTCAGTTCCTGGAAACCCTTAAAGATCGCGCTGATATTGCCTGCGTTACCCACCGGCAGAATGAGCCGATCGGGCGCTTGCCAGCCGAGCTTCTCCGCGACCTCAAAGGCGATCGTCTTCTGTCCCTCCAGGCGATACGGGTTCACGGAATTGAGGAGATAGAGCGATTCCTCTTCGCAGAGCACGCGAACCACCCTGAGCGCGTCGTCGAAATTACCGAGCAGCGAGAAGACCTGCGCGCCATGCATCACTGCCTGCGCCACCTTGCCCAGTGCGACCTTGCCCCTGGGCAGCAGCACAAAGCAGGGAAAGCCCGCTTTAGCCGCAAAGATCGCGAGAGACGCGGAGGTATTGCCCGTGGACGCGCAGGCGACGCCCCTCACGCCCAACTCCACAGCCTTCGTTACTCCAACGGTCATGCCGCGATCCTTGAACGAGCCCGACGGGTTCAGGCCCTCGTGCTTCACCCACAGATCACGCAGACCAAGGGTTTCCCCGAGCCGGTTGCAGCGGTAAAGAGGTGTGTTTCCCTCATGTATCGATACCGGTACGGTTTCCGCGCCGAACGGTAGCAACTCGCGATATTTCCATACGCCTTCGCCCGGCGCCTTAACGATCCTATCCGTATCTACGCGAGCGTAATCATAGGTGATATCCAGCAAACCCTCACACGCACGGCACGTGTAAACGATCTCATCCTTCGCGTAACGCGCGCCACAGCGTATGCATTCAACGTCGTAGTCTCTCATAATTCGTTTTTCGTGATAGTAAGTAGATAAAGCGAGAGAGCATAAAAAGCGTGAAATGGTTTTTGCGTTCCTAACCTAACGGCTCTGGGTTCGTATCTAACACACAGGTAGGACTGAGCCGCTGCGGAGATCCCGCGGAATGGGTGTTTATCGCAGGTTAGTTAAGTTAGTGTGCAGGCTCATCGAGCAGCTCGTATAAGTCACCTATGATGAATTCAGCGTTCTCTTCCGTGGTTTCCACCGTGCCTCGTCGCTCACGATCGAGATAATACGCGGTGATACCGATCTTGCGTGGATTGAGGAAATCGAAGACCCAGTGGTCACCGACGTGAACAACCCGCTGCGGCGCGATATCCAGGATCGTGCAGACACGGGCAAAGAATCCGTTGGTCTTCTTCACCTGCCCGAAATCGGAGGTTGCGGAGAAGATGTGGGAGAAGAACTTCTTGAGGGGCTGGATCTGGAAATCAATGAACTCGTGCGTGGCATTTGAGCTGACAATCAGGTCGTAGCCCGCGTCGCGCAGCGCACTCAGGACGGGCTCCACTTCGTCGTAGATCTGGATCAGATCCTGATATTTCGTAAAGAGCTCCTGATACGGGATATCCAGACCGAACTTCTGCAGCCAGTAGCGTATGGTATACCACTCGATCCGATGCTCGCCGACCCGGTCGTACTCGCTCGTAACGTAGCTGAACGCCTGCTCAAATGCCATGCCCTTCTTTTCCGCATACATCCGTGGTATGCCGTCGAGCCAGAAACGGTCAACGAATCCTGGCGTAACGAGGGTGCCGTCAACGTCAAATGATACAACCTTTATCTCTTTCCGCGCCCTGGCTGCTCGCAACATCTTGCCTTCTACTCAGCTTCGTCCAACCGGTCGATCGCACTCACACCGTAACCTGCTTAGCTTAGCAAAATCACGATCATGCGGGGATTTTACTGCAGCGTCAATCGGCTAATAGCGCTCTAGCCGCCGCGAGGCCGTTGCCGGTCTTCTCAATAGCCTTCTGCTCGTATAAGACCGCCTCAAGGACCTCCAGCGTCTTGAAAATTTCCGCGCTCGTGATATTGCCCATGGTGGCGATCCTGAAGATCTTGCCCTTCAAATCGCCCTGTCCGCCCGCAACGACGACGCCCTTTTTGCGCATGGCCGGCCGCAGGTCGCTATCGGAAATGCCCTTATCTACCGGCATATTCACCGCGGTCACCGTGTTGGAGTACTGACTCACCTCGTTGAGCCTCGGGAACAGGGACAGACCATTCTCCGTAATAGCTGCGCGAACCGCCTTCGCCATGGTCCGGTGCCGGGCGATCCGATTCGGCATTCCCTCCTCCGCAATGACCTTTAGCGCTTCATGGAGTGCGTAGAAGAGCGGTAACGCAGGCGTATACGGTGTCTGATCCTTATCCAGACTCTTCTTATGGGCAATAAGATCCTGGTAATACGGCCGGCTGGGGTTTGCCCGTATGAGCTCCCAGGCCTTCTCGCTGACCGAGAGTGCGGCCAAACCCGGCGGGACGCCCAGGCATTTCTGCGAGCCCACGATCGCGATATCCGCGCCGAGTTGGTCAACGGGAACCTCATCGCCACCGATGGAGGTGATACAATCGAGCACAAAGAGCGCATCATGCTGCTTCGCGAGCTTGCCCACCGCGCGTGCGGGATTGAGCATGCCGACCGAGGTCTCATTATGCACCATGGTCACGATCCGGGAATTAGGCGTGCTCTCCAAAGCAGCCTTGATTCCCTCCAGCTCGATCCCCGTGCCCCACTCGAAGTGAAGTGGCGTAACCGCCCGGGGGCCGCCATAGCGCTCTGCGATCTCAGTGAATCGCTCGCCGAATTTGCCGTTCGCCACAGTAACGACGTTGATCTCCGGCTCTCCTGTGCCCATCGCGCGCGTGAGCAGATTACCTACCGCCGCTTCCATAGCACAGGTACCAGATCCGCTGAGCACGAAGAGGTCGTTCTTGGTCTGGAAAACGTTCTTGAGCCCGTCAACGCTCTCGCGGAGGATCTGTGCGAATTCGTCGCCACGATGGAAGATCATCGGTCGTGCCATCGTCTCGCGAATACGCTTTATCACCGGAACGGGTCCAGGGATCATCAATAACTCTTCTTCCATTTTACTCGCACTCTCGCATTTGTTCCTTAACAGGACGTCCAGATTGTAGATTTATTTTATACAGTAAAGATATAAAACTAGGTGAATGGTGGTAACAGAAGAGGATAAGGAGAGATCGGTGGTACTGCGGGTGGCAGAGGCGTATCATCGTGATGCCGGTCGGTGGATCGCACGAATCGATACGGAGACGATGCGATCGCTCGGGCTCATTCCCGGAGACGTGATCGAGATCGAGGGGAAGAGCATAGCGACCGCGATTGTGCACCCTGCCTACTCGCCGGACAGTGGCAAGTCCATTATTCGCATCGACGGGAGCATCCGGAGCAATGCAGGCGTTGCCATTGATGACCGGGTGCGGATACGGCAGACGCTGGCGAAAGAAGCGAAACGAATTACTCTCGCACCGACGCAGCCGATCCGGATCGCGGGCGGCGAGCGGTATTTATTGAGCCGGTTAAAGGGCGTGCCCATCACAAAAGGTCAGATCATTCGGGTTGAATTGCTTGGCAATCCTGTTTCCTTTGTCGTCACCAATACCGTTCCCGTTGGCACGGTCATTCCGAACATCGATACTGAGATCGTCCTCCGCGAGGCACGAACAGAGGCGTTAGCGGTACCGCGTGTGACCTACGAGGACATCGGCGGTCTGAAACGCGAGATCAGCATGATCAGGGAGATGATCGAATTACCGCTCAGACATCCGGAGCTCTTCGAGCGGCTGGGGATCGAGCCGCCAAAGGGCGTGCTCCTCCATGGACCTCCGGGCACCGGTAAGACCATGATCGCAAAGGCCGTGGCCAATGAGACGGACGCGAATTTCCACTCGATCTCCGGTCCCGAGATCATGAGCAAGTTTTATGGTGAGAGTGAGCGGCACTTGCGTGAGATCTTTGAGGAAGCCGATAAGAACGCACCCTCCATCATCTTCATTGATGAGCTGGACTCTATCGCACCGAAGCGTGGTGAGACCACCGGTGAGGTCGAGCGACGCGTGGTCGCGCAATTGCTCTCGCTGATGGACGGGCTTGAATCGCGCGGGCAGGTCGTGGTCATCGGAGCAACGAACCGACCGAATGCGCTCGATGAGGCCCTGCGAAGAGGTGGACGGTTCGATCGCGAGATAGAGATCGGCATTCCAGATCGGAACGGACGCGAGGAGATCTTACAGGTGCATACTCGTGGTATGCCGCTTGCTGACGATGTGAATCTCAAAGTTGTGGCGAATATCACGCACGGATTTGTCGGTGCGGATCTAGCGACCTTATGCAAGGAAGCAGCGATGCATGCGCTCAGGCGGATTCTGCCGGAGATCGATATTGAGAAGGACATCCCGCCGGAGGTTATGGAGCGATTGACGGTGCAGAATGATGATTTCACGGCCGCCCTGAAAAATACGGAGCCCTCAGCACTGCGTGAGGTCTTTATTGAGGTGCCGAACGTAAAGTGGGTGGACATTGGCGGTCTGGATCGTGTGAAGCAGGAGTTGAAGGAGGTTGTTGAGTGGCCGCTCAAGTATTCTGAAGCCTTTAAACAGCTCAATACCCAGCCGCCGAAGGGCATTATCCTGTTTGGGCCGCCGGGCACGGGCAAGACGATGCTCGCCAAGGCAGTTGCAAACGAAAGCGAGGCGAATTTCATCTCGATCAAGGGCCCGGAGCTGCTCTCGAAGTGGGTGGGCGAATCAGAACGCGCAGTCCGCGAGGTCTTCCGTAAAGCGAAGCAAGCTTCACCTTGTATCATCTTCCTCGATGAGATCGATTCGATCGCACCCGTACGGGGCGTAGGATTTGACTCACACGTAACCGAGCGGGTGGTTTCGCAGATCCTCACCGAGATGGACGGACTGGAGGAGTTGAAAGACGTGATCGTGATCGCAGCGACCAACCGGCCGGATATGGTCGATCCCGCGCTGCTCAGGCCAGGGCGACTCGATCGTCTGATTTATATCCAGGTGCCGGATAACGAGACGAGGAAGAAGATCTTTGAGGTGCATCTGAGGGGAAAGCCGATCGGCAAGGATGTCTCGAGCGATGAGCTCGCGGCGATGACCGATACCTACGTTGGTGCGGACATCGCGGCGATCGTGAGGGAGGCGGTGATGGCGGCCTTACGTGCGTTCCTCGCCTCAGGCGTTTCGGAAGAGCAGCTTGGCGATAGGCTCAAGAACATCGTGATACACAAGCAGCATTTTGAGATCGCGATACGGACCGTAAAGCCGACTTCGGGCCCAGGAGCGCAGCAGGAGTTTGAGGCACGGGCAGAGGATTTGGTGAGACATGCTTATGCGTAATCAGGTTATACTGATAAGAGGAAAGGTAGTAAAATGGAAAAGCATCAAAAGCGGATAGCAGCACCACGGAGCTGGAAGATAGCGCGGAAGACCTCGAAGTGGTCGGTGAGGTCGAGGTCAGGTCCGCATCCCCTAAAGAGGAGCATGCCCCTGCTCCTGATTGTGCGAGACATGCTGCAGTTAGCGGACAATAGCAGAGAGGCGAAGCGGATACTGCATGAAGGTAAAGTGATTGTCAACGGAACGGTGCGAAAAGGTCATAAATTCCCCGTCGGTGTCTTTGACATCGTTTCTATTCCCGTGATCAAGGCGCACTATCTGGTGCTTCTGGACAAGAAGGACCAGTTAGCCCTTGTGGGGATCGAGGAGGATGCGGCATCGAAGAAGCTCTGTCGCGTGAACGGCAAACGGATGGTCAAAGGTGGCCGGATACAGCTCAACTGTCATGACGGGCGGAATTTCCTGATGGACGAGACCGGAGCGGAAATCAACACGCATGACTCGCTCCTGATCTCCATCCCGGATAACAAGATCATGGAGCACTACAAGTACAAAGAAGGGAGCCAGGTCGTGGTGATCGGAGGCCGGCACTCGGCGCAGACCGGCGAGATCGAGGAGATCAAACGCGTACACAGTCCGCAGCCGAACGTCGTGCGGATAAAGGCGGGCGGCGATGCTGAGAGCTTTGAGAGCCGCGAGGACGCGATCTTCGTCGTGGGCGAGCAGAAGATCGTCGTGCCGGGCTTGAGCGCGCTGCGAAGCTGATTCATTCGAATCGAAGATCCATCGATACAGAAAAGGAGGAAGCAGGGAGAAAATGACTGATACAGAGCAGGAGAATCCGATGCGGCGTATTGAGATCGATAAGGTAGTGATCAACATGGGCGTTGGCGAATCCGGCGAGAAGCTGGCGAAGGCTGAGAAGCTGCTGACTGCGATTACCGGTCAGCAACCGATCAAGCGCATAGCGAAGAGGACCATTCAACCGTTCAACGTAAAGAAGCATGAGGCGATCGGGGTCAAGGTGACGCTGCGCGGCGATCGTGCCCAGGAATTCTTGAAGCGCTGCTTCACGATCCAGAACACACTCTATAAGAGTCAGTTCGATACCTTTGGGAACTTCTCCTTCGGCATTGCTGAGCATACTGATTTCGGGATGCGATACGATCCGAACGTGGGCATCTTCGGCATGGACATTTGCGTCTCGCTGAAGCGCCCGGGCTACCGGATAAAGGACCGGAAGCTCCAGAAGCGGAAACTGCCACTTAAGCAGCGGACCACGCCCGAGGAGGTCTTCACATTCCTCGAGCGCGAGTACGGTGTGGAACTGATCGGCGAAGAGGAATAAGAAGGAGCTGACGCCCTCGTCATCCGTTACCTCTTCGGGTTCCGATTTCACGGTTCGTTCCCTTCATTCTCGTTAACCGTTATTCTCTCAAACTGAACACGTGAGAGAAGGAGCATAGCATGCATATCGGGATCATCACCTGCGAGATCTTGCGGAAGGAGATACGTGCCCTGGTGCAGAAGGCCGGTGTGCGCGATCTTTACTTTGTGGTGCCGGATGCGGCGAACTCCGTCACGGTGGTCTTTTATCAACGGATCGTCGAGCGGTTCGTGCAGGAGTTCGCGGGGGATGATGTGGTTATCAAGACGAATACGCTTCCGAGGATCAGGAAAGAGATTGAGAAGCGGCAGCTCAGGGATTCAGTGACCGTGAAGGTGCTGGAGCTGCGGATGCACGACCGTCCGTATGATCTCCGGCTGGAGATCGAGGACGGGATCAAGCGGATGGGTGCGTTCGTCGATCTTATCGTGCTCGGTTACGGCTTATGCGGCTCAACCGGACAGGAGCTGGAGCAGATGATCGCGGTGGCCACGGTGCCGGTGCTCATCCCGCGCGACAAGGATGGCACTATCCTGAACAACTGCATCGAGATCGCGTTGAGCAGGGAGCGCGTGCAGGAGCTCATGGCAGATGAGGTGGGAACGTTCTTCATGACCCCGGTGGGCGCGGCGCTGATCAAGGAGCCACAGGTGATTCTGGAATCGACGATCAACATCATGGCCGGCAAGATGAAGCCCGCTGCGGCCGGCGACACGAGACGCGTGCTGCAGCTGATGAAGAACCATTATCACCGCGTGGTGAAGATCGTGTACTCGGAAGTGGACGAGCGGGATAAGGCGTATGCGGAAACGGTGGAGCGGTTCGCGAGCAAGTTCAATCTGGAGCTCAAGCAGGAGCAGGGCTCAGAGAATATACTGAGCGACCTGCTGGATGCCAAGAAGTGAGCTCACTACGTATTCAAGGGCTCTGACACGGGGACTAAGCGTAAACAAAAACCGACTGCTGGTTCGCCGCTACGGAAACCAGTATCCTTCTCCTAAGGGAACCTCAGATGACTCAGCGGCTGGACGAACGGTTCTGGGAGATCGATCTCCTTCGCGGCGTCGCGATCCTCATGATGCTCTTCTACCACGTGCTCTACGACCTTGACCGCTTTGGCGGGTTGAGGATCGAGATCCACGCGTGTCTCTGGCGTTACTTCGCGTGTGCGATCGCATCACTCTTTCTCCTGCTGGTTGGCGTCTCCCTGACACTCAGTTACGCACGCGCCTCGCACACGAGCTCTGAACGCGCTCTGTTCTCGAAGTATCTGACCCGTGGCGCAAGAATCTTTGCCTGGGGGCTCGTCATCACCGCGGTTACCTGGGTTCTGCTGAGGGATGATTTGGTGCGCTGGGGTATCCTGCACCTGATCGGACTCTCGATTATCATGGCGTTTCCTTTCCTCAAGTTGAGGTACGGGAATCTCGTGCTCGGCTCCCTTTTCTTGCTGTTCGGTGTGCTCATCAGGCATCTGCGGGTTGGAAGCTCCTGGCTGCTCTGGCTCGGACTCATGCCGGCGCAGTTCACAAGCGTCGACTATTTCCCGGTGATGCCCTGGTTCGGCGTGGTGCTCATCGGCGTGTTCGTGGGGAATGCGCTCTACTCTGGCTATCAGCGTAATTTCAGGCTGCGGGATCGCTCGCACGTTCCGCTAATACACGGGCTCGCGTTTTTAGGCCGGCACTCGCTGCTCATCTATCTGGTGCATCAGCCCGTTCTGATCACCGTGCTCTTGCTGATGGGCGCTGTTGATTTCGACGTTCCAATCTCGTTATACCTGCTCATTGAGAGCGCTTAGCGCGCGTTTTGATCCTCTTCCCAGAGCCCGAAGAGGTTCTGCTCGGTGTCGCGACAGACAGCGAGATAGCCCCAGCCCGGAACGGGCATCCGGGGCGCGACGACAGAACCGCCGAGCGCTTCGACTTTCTTCACAGAAGCAGCGATCGATTCAACTCCAAAGAACTGCGTGATCTGCTCGTTGGGTTTCTGGCGCGGGCCCATGCCGCCGCCAACGCCCGGGTTGCCCTCCAGGTCAGTGGTCTCGATCAGGTAATAGGGGAACCCGGGAGTCTGCTCGATCTTCCAGCCGAACAATTCCTCATAGAACTTCTTCGCGCGCTCAGGATCATCAGCCGGGATATCAAAATGGACGATGGTAGGCATCTTACAGGTACTCCTCCTTTTACTATACTAGTTCTTTATATACCGCGAAGGTCAGTTAAAACGCTTTCTATTTCGACCGATTGGCATTCGGCGTTCCTTTACGCCGAGCACCTAGAGGCAAACGAAAACCCTAAACGACAAGACAACCAAAATGACAACTAACTTAGGATCCTAAACTCTTCTTTTTAACCCATAAGGACTCGCCCGAGAGGTCATCAGCACAGCATGGGTGGTCGCGAATCGCCCTTTCATCGCCGAGCGATGCCTGTTCATCCT
>OMKS01000119.1_pt1 | contig 67262 bp, 53 predicted proteins | sample 1674721 | NCBI WGS metagenome assembly OMKS01 (sample SAMN06264996, study PRJEB25208) | sediment metagenome | isolation source: hot spring sediment | place: USA: California | collected 2014-09-02 | reverse complement strand
CGGCAGCCACGCCCGTGGCAGGGCAGTATCCCACAAGCCCCCAGCCCACGCCGAAGATGAGGCCGCCTAAAATGTTGCCACCCAACGAGGCGGTCTTGATGCTGAGCTGGACAATGCCCAGGTCAACGAGGAGATACACGCCCACCATGGAGACGATCACCGAGGAGAGCATGAACTTGACGATGGTGAAGTCTTGGAGTCTCAAGGCGCCAAGCTGCTTGTCGTAGCGGATGACGTGCGCCTTCTGGAGGAGGAAGCCGAAGAGGATGCCGGTAATGATACCATAGATAAGCATCGTCATGGTCACCTCCCTTTGGCGTACAGGATTTGGGCAATGATGATCCCGCCCACAAAGAAGCAGATGAGGGAAAGATACCCACTGAGGGCTATCTGAGCCAGACCGCTCAGACCGTGTCCACTCGGTCAGCCGTCTGCGAGCCGTGCCCCGAACATGAGCACGATCCCGCCGAGGAACGCCACCAGCCAGCGTTTACCGATGGCGGGGCCGAACCGGCTCTTCCACATGGGAGGTACCGGGGTCGAGGTGAAGTCTCTGCCGAGACGCGCGGCGATCAGCGAGCCGATCAGGGCACCGAACACGAACATCCACTGCCAGTCGATCTTCACCTTTGTCTTGACGAAGTAATCCAAGGACTGTACCCGCTCAGGCATAAAGACCTGCTCGATAAACCCTGCTGATCGGACAAAGGTGGTGGATGCCCCGAAGTAGTTGCCAGTGATCCACACGGACAGAACCAGGAGCAGGCCTGCAAGGGCCCCGGCCACGTAGGGAGACCACGTTGTCTTGGTAAAGACGCTCATCGATCGTCACCTCCTGCAGGAGTACTGTATCCAAGCGTTCGAAACGCCCATGTCTTTCCGTGTCGTTTAAAAGAGGCGCTCCCGAGGGGTGGACCCCATTGCAGGACCTCTCATACTGACAATAAATAATCCCCCGATGCCGTTTGGCAAGGGGGGATAATGAGTGTGATCCTGACCGGCGGTGATCCGGAACCGTCGAGAGGTGGCGTGCGTGAGGGTTTTTCGCGATCAGGCAGCCCCTCTGTATGCTGATTCGATCAGGTCGGTGTATTTCTCGACGATGACCTTGCGCTTGATCTTCATGGTCTGCGTGAGCATGCCGTTTTCCAGGGTAAAGGGCTCCACGACGAAGATGAATTTTCTGGGGATCTCGTAGCTGCCGTACTTTCCCTTGAGCGCTTCCAGAATCTCGCCGGTGATCATGGACCGGATGTCGTCGCGCTCCACCAGGGCCTGCACGTCTCTGGGCAGGTCGTGCTTCTGTGCATACCCGTCAAGGGCCACGGGGTCGGGAATGATCAGGCAGATGTTGTAGGGCCGGTTCGCACCATAGATCAGGGCGTTCTGGACGAAGTGGTTCAGGCAGATGTCTTCCTCGAGGGAGGCCGGGAAGACATACTTGCCGTTCTCGAGTTTGAACTGTTCCTTGATCCGGCCCGTGATCCAGAGAAAGCCGTCTTCGTCAAAGCGGCCGCGGTCTCCGGTTCTCACTCCGCCGTCGTCCGTCATGATCTCTCTGGTGGCCTCGGGTTTGTTGTGGTAGCCCTTCATGACGTTGGGGCCGTAGCAGATGATCTCCCCGTCCGGGGCACCGGGTTCGACCACGGACTGGTCGATGACCACCCTGATCTTATCCATCAGCGGGCCAACGCTACCGATCCTGAATTTTGACGGGCAGTTCATGGTGATGCCCGGCGTAGTCTCGGTCAGCCCGTATGCATCGTAGAGGGGAATGCCGATGTCGTGGAAGAACTTGGAGATCTCGGGATTCATGGCAGCGCTTCCGGTCATGGAGCCACGGAGACGGCCGCCGAAGAGGTCTCGGATCTTCTGGAACACGATCTTGTCGATGATCTTGAACTTCAGGTCCACCAGGAAGCTCGATTTCCCCTGCTCGGCAAGGGCTCGGCGCTCTTTGGCTGCTGCAACGCCCGCGTCGAAGAGCTTCTTCTTGGCTCCACCGGCATCGTTCACCCGTGTAACGATCGTGTCGTAGACCTTGTTGAAGATCCTCGGAACCGCGATGAGGAAGGTCGGCCTGATCTTGGCCATGTCCTCCACCACCGTGGTGGTGTTCTCCATGAACCCGAGAGACCCTCCCAGGGCCGTGAAGGTGTGCAGTTCTCCCAGACCGAAGCAGTGGGCCCAGGGAAGGAGCGAGAGCGTCCGGTCGTTTTCGTCGAAGTCGGGATAGGCTTTGGCGCGTGCATGATGGTTGCTCGTCCAGTTCATGTGCATGAGCAGCACGCCCTTGGGGTCCCCCGTGGTTCCCGAGGTGTAGACCAGAACCGCCACCTCCTCGGGATCGGGGTATATGGACTTCACAGGATTCTGTTCCCCTGCCTGTTCCAGTGCGGCCATGGAGTCATCCCCCGTGCCCTTGATCACGCAGATCTTCTCCAGTGTGGGGATGCGGGTTGTGAAATCCTTGATTTTTTCCAGGATGTCAGGCTTTGACACGAAGAGCACCTTCACCCCGCTGTCTTTGATAATGTATTCCCATACCTGGGGGAGTTCCGCCTCGTACATGGGAACATAGAACGCCCCGAGGCCGACCGTGGCAAAGTGTCCCACGGCCCAGTCAACGCTGTTGTTGGAGATGATGCCCACGGCGTCACCTTTTTTGACCCCGAGACCGGCCAGGCCCGAGCGCAGGTTGTCGACCCTGCGGCCCACTTCCTTGTAGGTCACCCACTCGTACTCGCCCTGCGCATTCTTGGTCCCGAGGTAGGGCCTGTCGGGAAATTTTTTCACGCTGTTCTCAAAGAGTTCCACCAGGTTGTCCGGTTTGTCGAGCTGATACTGAACCATATCCCCTCCTGTAGTGCCGTGTGATCAATGATCATGGCATGGCTGAAAATTCGGTTTCCCCTTATGCCCTGTTTTCCCGTTCATCGTCAACGTATTTTTCACACCAGCTCGCAGAAAGGTACACGGGGAGCGTGTCGGATGCGGCAATCACTGGGCCGGCAAAGGGTTGGAGCCCTATCAGTAGAATCCCCACTCCATGATGGCTTCACTCAGCGCGCGGATAGTTTCCTGTTTCGCGTTTGCCGGGATGGAACAGCCGGAGCTCAGGATAAAGCCGCCGCCGAAGCCGACTGTTTCGATGAGGGTTCGGCAGTAGTTCGTGCACCCCCGGGTCCGAGAACATGCGAGCTCGACCGCTTCCTGCATAGGGTCAGCTTGTCCTTGACCGGGCAATGCTCGTCTCCTTTCTCCCCGCCGATGAGCGTGTTCACTTCGATTCCTCCGGATTATCAATCGGGTCGGGTGCAATCCCCACGATCGTTCCGGGGTCCTCCTTCATGCCATGGATGGGGCGTAGCGCTTCAGCTCCCTGCGCAAGGCCCGAGCGTCACCCACATGGGAATCGAGGGCCTTCCAGAATTCGGGGCCGTGTCCCCTGATCCTGGTGTGCAGGAGTTCGTGCAGGATCACGTAGTCCATGAGGTGCCGGGGAAGGCGTGCCAGCGTGATGTTGAGGCTGATGGTGTTCTTCCTGCTGCAACTGCCCCAGCGTGTCTTCTGATTCCTTATGGTGATCCTGCTGCAGGAAAGCCCTGTTCGGGCAGAGAGCTCACGGCACCGGGAGATGATGGTATGCGAGGCCAGCCGTGCATCGGTGATGGGGGGCAGGGTGTTCATGAGAGCGTTCTGTGCCTGTTTCCGTGCCCTGCAGTGCTCCACGTGCTTCCTGATCCATTCCCTGCGCTCAAGTGCAAAGACCCTGCCGTGTTCCAGGGGAATTCCCCGGGGGACACGGACGCGCATGGCCGTGTGAGAGACCGAGATGATCAGGCGCCGCGCCCGGGCACTGTGTTCGATGGTGATGGTCCCTGCGCAGGGGATGTCTACTTGCATGGTGGAAGGATAACAAGTCCCCGTTCCAGGGTCTTATCTGGATCGCCGAAGTGATTCATGACATGTAGTTCACTCCTGATCCCAATGTGTCGGAATCTCTGGACAAGGAAAGAGCTGTCAGAGAACGAGGGTTCCTCGGCCCTTGACGTGCCCGATTTGAGTGCATACCGGGTGTTGTGCCATGCACGGCTGCAGTGGTGGCAACAGGACATGTACAGATCACGACCCGGCCCCGAGCGCCTTGAGTTCGCGCTTGAGGATCTTGCCCGAGGGGTTTTTGGGAAGCTTGTCTGTGATGACTATTTTTTTCGGGCACTTGAAGCCCGCGAGGTGCTCCTTGCAAAAGGCGATGATTTCCTTTTCCACGAGGGTGACACCCTTCTTGGGCACGATGACCGCAGCAACGATCTCGATCCACTTGGGGTCTGGCAGCCCGATGACTGCCACTTCCTCGATCCCCGGATACTGGTAGAGCACCTCCTCGACCTCCCGAGAGGCCACGTTCTCCCCACCGGTCTTGATCATGTCCTTCTTGCGGTCCACCACGTAGAGGTAGCCGTCTTCATCGAACCTGCCGAGGTCGCCGCTGTGGAACCAGCCGAAGGCAAAGGCCTCCTGCGTTTTCTCCGGGTCGTTGAGGTAGCCGCTCATGACGTGGCCGGAGCGGTGCACGATCTCCCCCACGGTGCCCTGTGGCACAAAGGCTCCCGCATCGTCCATGAGCCTCGTCTCCACGTTGAGCACCGGTTTGCCGGCGGAACCCGGCTTCAGGAGCTGGTCCTCCGGTTTCAGGATGGTTGCCACCGGGCCCATCTCGGTCTGACCGTAGTAGTTCCAGAGCATCAGCCCCCGGAAGGTCACGGAGAGCTGCTTGATGATCTCCACAGGCATGATGCTCGCGCCGTAGGCGGCTTTTTTCAGGCTGCCGTGGTTGTGATTCTTGAATTCCGGGTGGTTCAGGATGCCGATCCACACCGTGTGCGGGGCAAACATGTGGGTGATCTGGTACTTCTCGATGCACCTGATCATCTCGAGGGCGTCGGCCCGGTGCATGATGACGTTTGTGGCACCAACGTAGAGGTAGGGCATGAGGAAGCAGTGGAGCTGGGCGCAGTGGAAGAGGGGAAGCGCGTGCAGGCTCACGTCGTGGGTTTCGTACTGGCCGTCGAAGATGCAGCTGTGATACTGCGACATGAGGGCGCGGTGCGAGAGCATGGCGCCCTTGGGCTTCGATTCCGTCCCGCTGGTGTAGGGAATCTGAACGATGTCTTCCGCGCTCACCTCCACCTGGGGTTCGTCGGTGGGCAAGGTCTTCATCTCTTCGATGAGATCGAAGAACCCTGCCGGGACCAGGGAATCGCCAAGGGAAATGAATCCCCACTGCTCCACGGTGGTGAATTCCGCCTGGGTCCGGGCGATGACGGGGTACAGGGAGTCCTCGACGATGAAGAGCCTTGAGCCAGAGTGGTTGATGATGTAGGCGATCTCTTCTGCGTTGAGCATGTAGTTGATGGGCACCTGGATGGCGCCTATCTTGGCAAGTCCGAGCATGCTGATGGGATAGTAGTGGGAGTTGTACGCGTAGACCGCTACCCGGTCGCCTTTCCCGATGCCGTAGCGGGCCATGAGGTGGGCAAACCGCCGGGCCTCGCGTTCGAGATCGTAGAAGGAGAGCGAGGTGTCCCGGAAGATGATTGCGGTTTTATCGCCGTATTAGGTTGCCGCCCTGCGTGCCATATCCCCGATGGTGTCCCGGTTGATGATGTTGCTTGCAGTGCTCATCGCTGGTGCTCCTCTCACGGAAGGTATGAATACAGGCCTGCACGAACATAGCAGGATCCCGTTGCCAGGTCAAATGAGCTTCATGGTCTCGGTTCGGAAGAAATCAGGGTCTGGAGCCTTTTTTCGGTGTTTTGCCGTGTTTGTGCAGCGTCTTTGCGTTTGCGGGCCGGGGGCGTCCACGGGGAGTGAACCGGCGTGAGTGCGTAGTGCACTCCTTCGTGGGGGACGCGGTGCGGATTTCTTTGTAGATGCCGGGGTTGAGCTCGTCTCCGTAGGAGTTGTGGAGGCATGCAGCGAGAACCGTAAGGGGATCTGCCCTCTCCAGGAGTTCGGCAGCGAGAACTGAGTACTGGGCGAAATCTTGCTTTTGTATGCCCCTGGTGATTGTCTCGGCAATTCTGGCGCGTTTGGACGCGATGATTTCCCTGGCACCCGGGATCGTACCTCTTCGCATGGCCTTGCCCGTTGTCCTGCGGATGAGATCCAGAGACCGCTGAGTTCCGGGAGTGACCAGGGTGATGGCCGTGCCTTTCTTCCCTGCCCGTCCGGTACGGCCGATGCGGTGGAGATAGGAATCCGGGTCCTGCGGAGGATCGTAGTTGATGACATGGGTGAGGTCACTGACATCAATGCCTCGTGCGGCAACGTCTGTGGCTACCAGGATGGTGATCTGCCTGCTCCGGAGCCTCCGCATGATATGCTCGCGGTCCCGCTGCTCGATCTCGCCGTGCATTGCCAGGGCTCCATACCCCCGTTTGATAAGGCACTCTGCAATCTCGGCGGTTTCCACGCGGGTGCGACAGAAGACCAGGCCGTAGAATTCGGGCTCCATGTCGATGATGCGGCACAGGGCCTCGAATTTGTCCTGCTCGCGCACCTCCAGATAGACCTGATCGGTGAGTTGCTGGGACTTGTTCAGGGGGACTGTGGTGATGGTCTCGTAGGCCTTCATGTACCGCCTGGCTATGGAGATAACTTCTCGGGGCATGGTCGCGGAGAAGAGCATGGTACGCCTCTTTTCGGGCGTGTGTTCGAGGATGGTCCTGATGTCGTCGATGAACCCCATGTCGAGCATCTCGTCGGCCTCGTCGAGCACCAGGCAGGAGAGGTTGTCCAGGCGAAGGGTTCCTTTTTCAAGGTGGTCGAGGATTCGGCCCGTGGTTCCCACCACGATATCCGCTCCACCCTTGATGGCGCTGCGCTGCACGCCGAAGGGCTGACCACCGTAGACCGAGAGGATCTCGACCTTCCTGCTGCCCCTGAACGATCGGATCTCTCCGGCCACCTGCACGGCAAGCTCCCGGGTGGGAACCAGCACCAGGGTCTTCACCCTTCCGTCAGGCGTCCCCATCTGTTCGAGGATGGGAATGCCAAAAGCAGCGGTTTTTCCGGTCCCGGTTTCCGCCTGAGCCACGACGTCGCTGCTGCCCGTAAGGAGAAAGGGGATGATTGCCTTCTGTACTGGGGTGGGCTCGCTGAACCCCTTCCTGGCGATTGTTGCGAGCATGGCCTCCGACAGGCCGAGTTTCCTGAACTCCTCCACGCTGAATCTCCTTTGTATCATGCAGTGAACTTCTCGTTGACACACAAAGGATCAGCACGGATGCCTTTGCAGGTGACGCCAAGAGTTTCCTGTGCGCCTTATAGCCGATTTTTCTCCAAAAGCCAGTAAAATAATTACCTGGGCCTGATCCCCTAGCGCAGCGGCTCGTAGGGAAGCTTGGGATCCGGTTGGGAAAACAGCCTCAGCACCCGTCCAAACGACACCGCATTGCCCTTCTCATAGGTGAGCGTCGCCAGGGTGATGACGGGGTTACGAAGCTTGGCGAGGAGTTCTTTGAAGGTCCACTCATCGGTGAGCACCTTGATGTCGAGGTCTTTCCCTTCGAGGTCGTTGGGGCTCCACGACCGGATTTCTGCAACGCCCCTGCGTACATGGATGGTGCAGGCTTTGTGGGTGTCCGTGAATACCATACCCACAAGGGTATCCGTGTCGGCGCTCGCTTCAGGGTCCAGGCTGACCTGCATGAACTCGAAGTACCCTTCGAGGGGGATGCTGTTGACCTGTTTGGGATCGGGCTTCACGTTGCTCATGGCGATGAAGTTGTCACGGATCTCGAGGGCCTCCGTGAGGTAGTAGTGGCGAGCATTGGGGTTTTCTTCCCGCTCCCCCAGAGCGACCAGGGCCTTGACCCGGAGATCCTTGGCCGCCTGGTTGTCCGGGTTGAGGTGCACCACGTGGCCGGTCAGCTGCAGTGCCGCCTGGTAGTCACCACCCGCCAGCAGATCTTCCGCATGATCCATCAGGGCCATCTCGCCTCCGGCAAGGCGTGCCATGAGGAGCGCCTGGTCTTTGGGGCCCAGCGGGTGGAGCGACGCGGAGTCACCGTCAAACCACCCCAGGTTTCCCGAGAACACGGAGCGTGCAGTCCATGAAACCTTTCCGTAGAACGGCTGGAGGTAGGGGGCCTCGGCCAGGTGCGGGGGCAGCATCACGTGTTCCGCCAGCTCGTCGGGAGTCATGCCCCTGTTGATCCCGCGGATCGTCTGGTCATGCACGAACTGGATGGCATCCCGGTAATCCCTCAGGATCATCTCGATGGTCTCCGCCCCTATGATGGGACGGGTGTGTCCCGGCACCAGGTAGTCGGCCTTGTAGTCGCGGATACTGTCCAGGCTCCGGTACCACTGCTGGAGGCTCCGGTACGGTGTGCCCCGGATGGTGTAGAGGTTGGGGAAGGTCCAGTAGAAATTGTCGGCCGAGAGCATCACCCGGTTCTCTGGCAGCCAGACAAAGATCTGGTCGTCGGTTTCACCCGGGGCGTGGACCAGTTCGAACCGGATGCCGGCAACCTCATCCTGGAGGGTCTTCGAAAACGTGACCGTGGGGGGCAGATACCCCGTGGTGCTCTCTGCGGTCAACCCCAGAAAGGGGCCGATGCCGCTGTTGACCAGTCCCTCCTCGTCAAGGAAGGTGCCGAACATGCGCATGGAGCGCATGTCGATGACGGGTCGCATCTTGCTCAGCAGGCGGCTGACGAAGTAGGGGAGCAGGTCGTGGGCATAGATGGCTACCTCTGTGCCTTGGGCAAACACCTCAGCGCCGAAGATGTGGTCCACATGGTTGTGCGTGTAGATGATGGCCTTGACAGGCTTGTCCGTGATCTTCCGGAACTCGGAGAACACCTCCATGGCCACTTCGCGGGACTCAAGGGTGTCGACGATGATGATCCCATCGTTCCCTTCGATCATGGTGCAGTTGGCCAGCCCATAGCCGATGGCGACATAGACGTTGTCAGCCACCCGTTCGATCCCCTTGCGGAAGATATCCGTGTGGGCTTCCAGGGTCGGGGTGGCCCGGACCCCCTCGATGGCGCGGACATCCCTCTCGGGTTTGTGGGCGCAGCCAAGAACCACCAGCAGGAGCACCGAAGTGAATAAAACGAATACTTTGTTCATGAGAACCCTCCCTGACGAACTGCCATGTGTGTATCGAATCAGAGAACCGGTCTTTCAGGGGTGTGTCCCGGTCATGGGGGTCCTGCTCTCGGGTGAAGGTTCTCTCGACTGTCCTGAAGTATGGGTCGAAGGCCTCGATCTGTCAAGCCGAACCGGTGAGGAGTCCTGCAGTCGCAGGTCATACTGCATCAGGAAAAAAGACGGAACCAGAGATGTCCAGAGACAGGATTGCTATTTGACAAAGAGACCACCAGTCTGATACCTCCAGTGATCGTTGCATGATGTAGGAGCAGCAGGGATCGAAGAAGACGCTATCACACCCGCGTTGATTAACACAGCACGAGAATAGCCGCTGAAACTCAGTTGTTTCATTGTGTTACTGAAATGCGTCGTACACGCTGGAAAAGGGGCAGGGATGAAGTCGATCTCCTTCGAGGTCAATGTCGCAAAGATAGTGCTCACGAAGCTGGCGGCCTCCGTGTTCCCTGGTGTGTACTACTCGCGGCTTTCCCCCATCAGGTATGCCGATATCCCCACCAAACCCCTGCCGGGTGAGAACTGGATCCGGGTGAAAAACCGGCTCGCTGGCATCTGCGGGGCAGACATGGCCCTGTTTTTCGTGCAGGCCCACCCCAAGATATCCATTGCCGCCCTGCCGGGAGTCCCCCGGGTATTCATGGGTCACGAGCTCTCCGGAGAGATCATCGAAACAGGCAGCGGGGTGAGGGATCTCTCCGTGGGCGACCAAGTGGTCCTGCAGAAGTACCTTCCCTGCTGTTCCATGAAGGAGATCGACCCGCCCTGTGCTCAGTGTCAGGCCGGCAACTACACGCTGTGCGAGAATTTCTCAGAAGGGCCCAGGCTGCCCGACAACCTCGGGGCCGGGTTCGGCGAGCAGTGCATCCTGCACCGGTCCCAGGTGATCCGTGTTCCGGAGAGCATGCCTGATTCGTGCGCGGTGATGGTCGAGCCCGCCTCGGTGTCACTGCATGCAGTTCTGAAGCGCCCTCCTGCAAGCGGAGAAAAGGTCCTGGTGATCGGGGCCGGGGTCATCGGCCTCAATGTGATCCAGTTTGCCAAGGTGATTCAGCCCGGGTGCACCATCCACGTGCTGGACAAGCTCCCGTTCAAGAGGGAACAGGCCCGGGCCATGGGTGCCGATGTCGTGTTCGAGGGCGATCCCTACGACGAGGTGAGGCGGTACACCGGGGCGCATCTCTATACAGGAGCCCTGGCGAACAGGACCCTTGTCGGGGGGTTTGACTGCATCTATGACTGTGTCGGTTATTCATCGACTGTCCACGATTCGCTCCGCTGGCTCAAGGCTCGTGGCGATTACGTGCTGATCGGCAACCAGCTTTCTCCGGTCACCTTCGACATGACCCCGTTGTGGCAGCAGGAAGTGCGCATGGTCGGGGTGAACGCCCACGGAACTGAGCGGTTCAACGGAGAATCCATCAGCTCCTTCGATCTGGTGTTGAGGATGTACACGGAAAACAAGATCAGGCTGAACGAATTCGTCACCCACCGCTTCCCGCTCTCGGAATATGCCTCGGCCTTCAGGACCATCAGGGACGGCAGGGAAAAGATCATCAAGGCAGTTCTGGAGATGGAGTAGATCCCTTGGATTGAATTTGGATATCCAGATAAGAAAGGAGAGTGCGCATGCCCCTTACCGAGCAGGAGTTGAACCAGCTTCAGCGACACGCAAACCAGCTTCGCAGGGACATTCTCGATGTGACCTACTGGGCAGGAGGCGCCCATGTCGGCGGGTCGCTCAGCATCGTCGAGATCCTGGTGATCCTCTACTACACGTTCATGAACATCGATCCCAGGAAGCCAGAGATGGAAGACCGTGACCGGCTGGTTCTCAGCAAGGGTCACGCCGGGGCGGCGCTCGCACCGCTGCTGTCGCGCAGGGGGTTCTTCGATTTCGAGTCCCTGAAGAGCTTCAATAAGTTCAAGTCAGCCTTCGGCATGCACCTGGACAAACACAAGGTGATCGGACTGGACGCATCCACGGGGTCGCTGGGACACGGACTCCCCATGGCTGTAGGACTCGCGCTGGGTGCCCGGCTGCAGGGGAAATCGTGGAGGACCTACTGCCTGCTGGGAGACGGCGAGTGCAACGAGGGGACCGTGTGGGAGGCAGCCATGGCCGCTGCCCACTACAAGGTGACGAACCTCACCACGATCATAGACCGGAACAAATTCATGCTCGATGGGAGCACCGAGGAGGTCATGGCCCTGGAGCCGCTGGCCGACAAGTGGAGGGCCTTTGGCTTTCTCGTCAAGGAGGTGAACGGCCACAGCTATCCCGAGCTGTACGAGACGATTCAAGCGGCCAACACCGAGAAGGGAGCGCCCGTGGTCATTATTGCCCACACCGTCAAGGGAAAGGGCGTGGATTTCATGGAGAACGATGTGCGCTGGCACTACGGCGGGCTCGATTCGGACATGCTGGAGAAGGCGAAACAAAAGCTTGCAGGCGAGGCCTGAGTGCGTGCGCAGGATGCGCACTGGTTGCCTGTTCCATAAGAGATCTCTGAGGGAGGATTGAGATGGCAGAAGGGCTCACCTGGAATGTGTATGACGCCAACACCATGACACAGGCCGATATCTACGGCGATGTGCTGTGCATGCTCGGAGAGAAGAACGAACGGATCGTGGGTCTCTCGGCAGACCTGGCCAAATCCACGAAGATCGGCAAATTCGCCCAGAAGTATCCAGATCGATTCTTCAACGTGGGCATTGCGGAGCAGAACCTGTTCGGCATGGCGGCAGGCCTTGCCCTTTCCGGACTGGTCCCTTTCGTGTCCACCATGGCGGTGTTCACCACCATGCGTGCTGCAGAGCAGGTCAGGACCGACATCTGCTACCAGAACCTCGATGTGAAGATCATCGCCACCCACGGCGGGATCTCCTTCGGCCAGGCAGGGACGACCCACCACTGCACCGAGGACATTGCCATCATGCGCTCGCTGGCCAACATGACGGTCGTTGTGCCTGCAGACGGAATCGAATGTGCCAATGCGGTCATGTCCTGCGTCGAACACCCGGGACCTGTCTACATACGCATTGGCAGGGGGTTCGAGCCGGCCTGCTATGACGACGACCAGTACGGGTTCACCATCGGCCGTTCCGTGGAGATAACCCCGGGAACCGACATCACGCTCATCTGCTGCGGCATCACGGTCCTGCAGGCCAGGGAGGCTGCGCAGATCCTCGAGAGAAACGACGGCATCAGTGTCAGGGTCATCAACATGCACACCATCAAGCCGCTGGACACCGAGGCGGTGCTCAGGGCGGTGAACGAAACCCGCAGGATCATCACCTTCGAGGATCACACAATCTACGGGGGGCTGGGAAGCGCTGTGGCCGAGGTGATTGCCGAGAGCGGCAAAGCCTGTGCCTTTACCCGGGTCGGCATACCAGACTGCTATTCCGTGGTGGGCTACCCCGAAGACCTGTATAACTTCTACAAACTGGATGCCGACGGCATCGTTGAGAAGGTGAGGGAAGTGATGGGCAGGGACTTCGAAGAGGCAGAAAGCTGGGAGGACGGGTTCTAGTATGGCATACGACAAGGACACGATGGCGGCCAAGCTGTTCCTGGAAGGGATTTTCCCCCTGCTCAAGGTGGTCATGGAAGAGAACAGCAAGGTTCAAAAGATGTTTGCCGGGGTTCGGGCCACGGTGCAGTTTGTGGCCCGCGACAGCAGGGGAGACCTCGGAGCCCACCTCGTCTTCGATGACGGGAACCTGGAGGTGGTGCAGGGCGTGTGCCCTGACCCCGATCTTGCCTTCCAGTTTGCCAGCATCAAGAGGATGGTGACGATGCTGGCAGGAAAACCCGCGCTGTTCCGGTTGAAGGGATTTTACCGGGTGGGACTCCTCGTGCGGTTTCTCCTCCTCCTGACGAACCTGACCCTCCTCATGCCGAACGCCAGACCGAAAGACCCGGCGAAGAAGCGGCTCAAGGTGAAGCTCACCCTCTCCATGATGGCCGCCGGCCTGAGCAGGTACAACAAGCTGGGAGACCCGGAGATGAACAAGTGGACTGCGAGTCAGCCTGAACGCATCTACCAGTTTTCCGTCAGCGGAGAGGAAGACCTCGCTGCCTACCTGCGGGTCAAGGCCGGGAAGACCCAGGCAGGGCCCGGGATATACACGAAGAGAAAACCGTTCGTTCACATGAAATTCAGGAGCGTCGACGAGGCGATCCCCATCCTGAACAACGAGATCAACATGGTCAAGGCCGTGGAGCAGGGGTCGCTCTTGCTGGAGGGATCTCCCGAGTACTCGCGGGATATCGGCAACTTTCTCATGAGAATCCAGGATCTCGTCACATGATCAGTGCACGTCTGCGCAGGAGAATGATATGAATAGAGATGGAAAGACGCTCGGCATCACCGGTGCTTTCGGATACATCGGGAAGCGCCTGCTCAAACGCCTGGAGGGTGACCGGGAATTCTCCCGGATCGTCTGCATGGACATTGCCGAGCCTCCCGGCGCCCTCCCGGAGCGCTTCGAATACCATCGGTGTGACATCAGGGACGGTGAAAAACTTCTGGATATATTCAGGGAGACCGGGATAACCGCGGTGGTTCACCTGGCCTTCATCGCGTACCCGACACGGGATCCCGGGTTCGAGTACGAGGTCGATGTAACCGGCACCGCGAACGTGCTGCGTGCCTGCACCCAGACCGGGGTGAGCAGGCTCGTGGTGGCCAGTTCCGACTGTGCCTACGGGTTCTTCGAGGACACACCCGATTACCTGAAGGAAGACGCTCCCATACGTCCCACCCCGGGCTTTCCCTACTCCGAGAACAAGGCCGAGATCGAAGAAAAGGTCTCCGCATTTGCCCGGGCGAACCCCTCATGTGCGGTAGTGGTGTTCAGGCCGTGCATCGTCATGGGACCAACCTGCAGGAGCACGACGGCACAGTCCATGCTGCAGCCCGTCATCATCGGCATTCGCGGGTACGATCCCATCATGCAGTTCGTCCACGAAGACGACACTGCAGAGGCGTTCTACCTGGCCCTTGTCAGCGACGCGGAAGGGGCTTTCAATCTTGCCGCAGACAGGGGCATCAGGTATTCGGAGCTTGCGGCATTCCTTGGAAAACCGTTCATTCGCCTGCCGGCGTGGTTCATGTACACGCTGGTGGAACTCTTCTACCGCCTCAGGCTCCTGCCCTTTGGAAAGGCCCAGCTCGACTACATACGCTACCCCCTGTCCATGGACACCGCAAGAATCATGCAGGAACTGGTCTTCAAACCCCGCTTTACCACGACAGAAACCCTCCGCTCTTTTCTCGACGCTCAACACTGAAAAGATGACCATGCGTGATCCTGCACGCGTGTCGCAAAAACAGCAGCGTAGGCCACCTGTAAGATGGGAAGCACATTCCCCTGGACCCGGAAGCGAGGTCGAGGTACCCTTGGTCAGATAAGAAAACACACAGTCAGAGGAGGTGCATGAATGGCGGGAAAATACGAACACCTGGTGGTACGCAAACCCATAAATGTGAATGAGCTTCCTGATCACGACTTCAGCCACGTGATCCCGTACCCGGTTCTCATGGGCAAGGAACTGGTGAAGGAGGCAAACGCCTGGGCCCTGTATCTCTTCATCAAGGAGATCTCCCAGGAGATGATCGACCTGGCGGTGCAGATGGACAGGGCGACCCCCCACAAACACGACTTCGACGAGATGTACCTCATGATTGGCGACGAGAAGGCCATCACCTTTGGCATCGAACTGGGAGACGAGTACTACGAGGTGTCGACGCCCGGCGCCGTGTACATCCCCAAGGGGACGCCCCATGCCATTCGACCCGTTGGGGGCACCCCCGGCCTGTCCGGAGGGCTGATCCCGGTGTGCCTCAACGGAGAGTACATCACCCTGCCGGTGGAGTGAACAGGCTCTGAGGGCCTCAAGGGCTTGTTTGGGAAAACTGCGTCGCTTGACGATTCCCTCTCAGGTGTGCTCCGTCGTGGAAGCCTTCCCGCCGAGGAGATCTTTCAGCGTTACTGCTGGATGGTGGTACCGCTCATAGCCTGGTGTCTTCTTCCCATACTGTATGGCCTCCTGTGGGCACCACTGCAGACAGGCAAAGCACTGCTCGCAGCCATGCTGCCACACCGGATTCCCTTGAATAAGACTGATGTTTCCTGCAGGACAGATCCTACCGCAGATGCCGCACTGGTTGCAGCGCTCGTCGACCCAGAAAGAGCTGTCCATGGAACTTACCCGGGAATAGGTCAGTCGATACAGGGCGGAAAAGACCATGCGCTGCCACAGTGGCCCCCGCTCCACCGGAAGATGGTTCTTCTGCATGACATGGGATGCGATGCGGGAGATCTTGTTTTCTGCCTGCCTGAACAGTTCTTCCTGTCGTTCTCTGGGTCCGGGGCCACCCCAGGGGATGTAGTTCGAAGGCATGCGAAGCTCAAACCCCAGGGAAAGAACCAGGTCTCGTTTTTTCAGGAGGTGCTCCAGCTGCACCAGGGTGTTGGCGACCTGGCCGGCATTGACTGCGATGGCGAAGAAGGTGCTCTGAGGGTGTGCGGTGAGGGTGGAGACAAACCGGACCATGGCACGGGGCACCCCCCAGATATGGACTGGAAAGACCAGACCGATTGTCGAAGGTGTGCGCGACGTCTGTGTAGCCCGTGTTTCTGAGATCGATGCCACCTCAGCCCCTCCCAGGGCATCGGAGATCGTGCGGGCAGCCCACAGGGCATTGCCGGTACCTGTGTAGTAGAAGATGGTTGTGCTCATGCTCGCTCCTTTTTCGTGTTTAAATGCTGTGGTTTGGCCTGAAACATCATCACCCGCTGCGGGGTTTCATCATCGCGGCAGGGGAAAAGAATTCTCTTGGTCTGACACCCGTGTCTCCCCGGGGGTTCGGGAAGACCTGGACTGCGTACTGTTTCTCCGGCACGGGAGCAGGACACCCTCACAGTGAGGCAAGCTGTCCCAGGGAGAACGCTATGAGAAACTGTCCCAGGTAGTACAGGGGCAGGCCCAGGGCACGGTTGATAAATTCCTGCTTCACGAACCGATTCCGGGCGACGAAGATGTCGGAGATGTAGAAGCTCACTGCCCCGACAAAGACCATGAGCCTCCCGCCGAGCGCAAAGCTCGAGTCACCCAGGACATTTGCCGCGCCGATGACCATGATTGTGATAATGACGATGTAGGCAACCACGGGGACGAGCATGGTTCCGAGGTGGGGTTTCAGGCGGGAGTAGATCGTGTAACTCAGTGCACAGCTTAGTACGAGCACGATCCAGGTGGCGGTCCCGAAGCGGGCCGTGGTAAAGAAGGCGATGCAGTAGAAGACATGCCCCAGCAGGAAGGAGACCAGGCCTGCCTGGAACATGCTGCGCGATCTGAAGGCGAGGAAGATGTCTCCTGCCATGCACAGCACAAGCCCCGCAATGATGTACTGAAAGAACCCGGGAAGCGGATGCGGCTGGACCAGGGCAACGACGATGAACAGGGCCGAGAGAACCGGCTTTGTGGAGAAAATACCCTTCATGCTTTGGAGCCGTTCGCTGTAGAGCAGCCCGGCAAGGAGCAGCACTGCCGGAAATACGAGGTACCACATGGTCATGGAACCACCTCATGGTTCATGTATTCACCTGCCCATGCACAATGGGTGACGCTGGGCGAGGAACCCGCCCTGCCGAAGCAACGGTTCCGAGAGGGCCGAGCCGGAGGCGTACGACGGGATGCCCGCACGGGGCTGCGTCACGGCATCTCCCGGCACACGCTACTCCACCATGCACGCAGCATAGAAACTCCGGAGGTGCATGCTGTAGTGGCGGAGCTGTTCAGCAATAGCGACGGTAATCTGATCGATTGCCTCATCGCCCCCCTGTTCTGCAACGGATGCAACGAGGTCGCTCATCTCCGCTGATCCGGACACCTCGAACCCGGGGTCCGCCACCAGCCTGGGCGGCATCCAACGCTCCAGGACGGCATCGGTTCTTTCTGCAGCGGCAGCGGCCTGGCTTGCAGCCACCTGCCGGGGGAAGTCGTCGGTGTAGTGTATCATCTCCACCGGGTTTTTCAACGCCTGGAAAAAGGGGTGGTCCTCGCTGTGCTCACGGTGCGCCCTTCTGAGAACCTCCTGCTGGAATTTCTCCATGACCGTGTGGCGGTTCGAGACGATCTGGATTGCATCGTCTCTGCTCTGCGGCATGCCGAGCATTGCCTTGAGGTTGGTCCAGATCATCCTGGTGGGACTCACCCCGGGCAGCACCGAGGCGTGGTAGGGCATGGAGAGATCTCCCAGGTAGTGCATGGCCCAGCCCATGAAGCGCCACCCCCAGTAGTCCTGGCCTGACTGGAACGCGTAGTCCGAGAGCGACTTGTAGAGGTGAATCCGGTATTCGGGATAGGTTTCCTGTAAAAAGGGGCCGAAGAAAAAGACCAGGGGACTCTCGTGGTAGAATCCCATGTGGAATGGCGCCTGGCTGCTGTACTCCAGATTGGGGTTGCCGAAGGGCTGGTTTCCGAAACCATAGAGTGCTCCATAGTCAGTGCCGTTGTCTTCGAACAGGCCGAGGTCGAGCCCGAAATCGGGCTCGTCGTTTGCCGTGCACAGCACCTGCAGCGGAGACACCAGCTCTCCCTCCACGAGCTCGACATAGCGGGTGCCGTGCATTTCCGAGGTGTCGCTGAGCGTGGTGAGCGTACGCGGTGAGACTTCTTCTTTTCCAGAGGGAGATTCACCGGGGAGCAGGTGAAGATAGAGTCTCATCTGTGAGTTGGGGTTGATCCGTATGGCATGGAAAAACCGCTTCAGGACGTCATCAGGATTCCCGGTGGCGCGGAATGCGAGCGTTTCGGGACGGGGCGCATAGTGGGTGAGGTGCTCCCGTGACCACGCTTCCTGGTTCTCCAGCAGGCTTTCCAGCCCTGCTTCCTCCTCCAGGAGAAAGGTCTTCAGACTCTTCACGGGGATGCCTTCGCGTTGGGCAAGGCCGGGAAGAGGGCTGAGAACGGGGTAGGCGAGCAGGGGGTGCTCAGACCAGGCAGAGACGGGGCATGATGAGACAAGCACCAGCGCAACCAGCAGGAAACACCACTGCAGGCAGGTTGCCAAGGGTTTTTTATACATGTCAGGGCGGGTCTGTAGAGAATTTTTCAGGCGATGAGCAAAACAGCTCTCCGATAGATTCATGGACATCTCCCATTCCGTGTGATGCCGGGTAAGTGCAGAGTTCTCTGTCCCATGATATCCATATTTTTCCGTGCCGCAAGATGTTTCTGGGAGGATGAGCGAAAACACCGGGCATCTCGTGCACCGAAGATCCCCTGATCTGCCAGGCAAAAACCCGCATCCCTGTATCGAACGGCCACAGCTGTATCACCGCTGTACCGCTAATGTACCACCACGGGGGAAGATATGGTATACATACAAGGGATTGATCCCGGACATCTCGAGGGGCTTTCTTCTGGAGCTTTTTAGAGTAACGGCAGGTGAGAGGCGATGTGCAGGAAGGACAGAGTAATGAGATTCTCCCAAGCTTCAAGAACAGAGCAATGAGATTCTCCCAAGCTTCAAGGACAGGGTAATGAAATTCTCCCAAACTTCAGGGTTCCTGCTCCTCCTGCTGTGGTCTCTGCTCTGCCTCATGTGGGCATGTGCAGAAAAGATTCAGCTCTCAGGAGAGGAACTCCAGGAGATCGGGCTGCGGGTGTTCGAAAACGAGTGCGGGGGGAGCGAGAGCTGTCTCACCTGGTGGAATGCTGGAGAAGATTTTGCCTCACTCGGCATCGGCCACTTCATCTGGTATCCTGCCGGCCGGGAGGGGCCCTTTGAGGAAGGGTTTCCCAGGCTCATCGCATTCATGAAGAGATGCGGTGTTCACATCCCCGTATGGGTGGAAGACCAGGCCTGCCCCTGGAGCGACCGGGATGCCTTCATGGAGGACTTCGATTCCGAGAAGATGCAGGAACTGAGGCTCTTCCTGTCAGGCACCAAGGATCTCCAGGCCGAATTCCTGGGCAAGCGCCTTGAAGAGGCCCTGCCCGGGATGCTCGCTGCAGCGGATCGGGACAAGCGGTCCCGCGTGCGTTCCCAGTTCTACCGGGTGGCTGGGAGTCCCGGTGGCATGTATGCCCTGGTGGACTACGTGAACTTCAAGGGTGAAGGCACCTCGCCCACTGAGCGCTACCAGGGACAGGGCTGGGGCCTGCTGCAGGTCCTGGAGCAGATGGATGGGCCAGACAGGGGAATCGAGGCTGTCGAGGAATTCTCTCGCTCTGCAAAGACTATGCTGCGGATACGGGTGAAAAACTCCCCGAATGACCGCGGCGAGGAACGCTGGCTTCCCGGGTGGGAAAAGAGGATCGACACCTACCCGGCAGCAGCCCGCCAGGCAGGATCGTCGGCATGACATGAGGATCGAACGCAACCGAACACCGTCGGTTGGTGTGGCTTTTTATCTTCGATTGCGAGCATCTACGCCACGCCCAGAGCTTTGTGAGTGGGCGCCCCTGTCCATCACCTAATTGAGTTCCCGGCTCAAAGATGCTACGCTGACGGATAAGTGTTTGTGGCACATGCGAATGGTTTGATGAAAAGGAGGAGCACTATGGCGACAATTTCACTGGAACGGGTAAAGGAACTGCTCGGGCAGGAAAACGAACGCTTCGTACGTGAGCGACCCAGGTCAAGGGCCCTCTTCGAAGAGGCCAAGAAAAACCTGGTGGGTGGCGTGCCCATGTCGTGGATGCGGATCTGGTCTGGAGGGTTCCCTGTCTTTGTAGAAAAGGCACAAGGCGTGTACATCACCGATGTGGACGGCCACCGCTACCTGGACCTCTGCCTGGGGGACACCGGGGGGCTCTGCGGACACGCCCACCCGAAGATCGTTGAGGCCATCACGGATCAGATGGTGAACCGAGGCACGACCACCATGCTGCCAACTCAGGACTGCATCTGGGTGGGAAAGGAGCTCGAGCGCAGGTTCGGCCTTCCCTTCTGGCAGGTTCTCATGACCGCGACGGACGCAAACCGCATGGCCCTGAAGATCGCGCGCTCCTTTACCGGACGCCAGCTCATCCTCGCCTTCAACGGGACCTACCACGGGTCGGTGGACGAGACCCTGGTGGTGAACTTCTTCGGCGAGCTCATCAATGTCCCGGGGATGCTGGGGCCCATCGTGCCGGATGCCACGAAGATGACCAGGGTCATTGACTTCAACGATGTGGATGCCCTGGAGCAGGCTCTGGCCCCTGGCGATATCGCGTGCGTCATCACCGAGCCGGTGATGACCAACATCGGCATCATCGCGCCTGAAAAAGGCTACCACGAAGCCCTGCGGGACATCACGAAGAAGTACGGGACGCTCCTGCTCATCGACGAGACCCACTCCATGTGTGCAGGACCCCGGGGCGTCACGGGACAGATGGGGTTGACTCCGGACATCTTCGTGGCCGGCAAGTTCATTGCAGGCGGCTACCCTGCGGCCATTCTCGGGTTCACCAGCGAACTCTCGGACTGGCTGGGTCAGCGCCTGCCCTGGCATAATTTCTTCGGGTTCGGAGGAACCCTCTCGGGGAACGCCACAGCGGTGGCTGGAATACGTGCAGCCCTCGAGCACGTCATCAACGAAGAGAACTACGATCGCATGACCCGGCTCGCTCAGCGCATGGAAGAGGGCCTGGCCAGGATCATCAAAGACAACGATCTTGCGTGGTATGTGGCACGTATCGGCTGCAGGGTGGAATTCCGGTTCCTCCCGAAGCCCCCGAAGAACGGCTCGGAGGCCCTGTTTGCAGAAGTCGACTACAACGAGGTGGACATTGTAACCGAGGGGCTGACAGGCCCGCTGGATGCGCTCATCCACGTGTGGTGTGCCAACCGGGGGATCCTGCTCACCCCTGTTCACGAGATGGCGCTCGTGGGACCAACGGCAACCCGTGAGGACGTGGATCACTATGTGGACACCATTGGAGCCCTGGTGAGAGAACTTCTCGGTTAGGAGGAGGGCGCTCTTCCGAGACGTTTTGTTCTGTATCCAGGGAACAGGAGGTTTCGTCATGGCTTCTTTGGGAAAACGGTTCAAAGAAGAACTCCCCGCGCAGAAGGAAGAGCTGTTGTACACAGGGCTCTGACGGGAACAGGATCGAAACGGGCAGCAGCAAAACAGGATCAGGATCCTTCCCTGCAACCCGGTGGGGCCAGAGGGAAATGCTCGACATCAGACACGGTTATGAATAGGATGTGTTCACGGTGAGGCTCGTACATGAACACGACGTCTTCACCGATACATACGGCATTGAGAGAGATGAGTTCAGCCAAGGAGAGAACCCGATGAAGAGCAGGAAGAAAAGTGATCTGTTTCCCTCGGCCCGGGACGATGCCCGCTCTGCTGAATTGTGTGAAAAGTCTCCCCAGACCCTCTCGCCCTCGTACCGGCTGGCCTACCTGGACCAGGAATTTCTGCTCCAGGACGAACTCCGTGCGGTACGCCTGCAGCTGGAGCTCATGAAACCGGAGCTGATCCTCCATGAACACGGCATCGATGACACCGTCGTGATTTTCGGGGGGTCCCGGATACCGGAGCCACGGGAGGCGCGTGAGCATGCTGCCGAGGCCGAAGCAGCAGCGGAGAACGACCCGGGAAACGAGTCGCTGGAAAGGGCTGCGAGGACGGCACGACGCAGGGTCGAGACATCGCGGTATTACGAAGAGGCGCGCAGGCTCGCCTCCCTCGTTACCCGGGCTGGAACTGCTTTGAAAAACACCCGGTTCATGATCGTGACGGGCGGTGGTCCGGGGATCATGGAGGCGGCGAACCGGGGAGCCCATGAAATTGGAGGGAAGAGCATCGGGCTCAACATCGTGCTCCCCTTTGAACAGAAGCCGAATCAATACATATCCCCCGAACTCTGCTTCCAGTTCCACTACTTCGCCATCCGCAAGATGCACTTCCTCATGCGGGCCAAGGCCCTGGTGGTCTTTCCCGGGGGGTTCGGGACCCTGGACGAACTGTTCGAGACACTGACCCTCATCCAGACGCACAAGATCAAACCCATACCGGTGCTCATCTTCGGGCAGTCCTTCTGGGAGGGCGTTGTCCAGTTCGATGCCCTCGTTGAAGAGGGGGTGATCTCACCCGAAGACCTCGATCTCTTCAGGTACGTGGAAACCGCGGAAGAGGCATGGGAGATCATTTCAAAAACCCATGGGCTTTCGTGACGGGTACCCGCTGTCAGGTGGTTCTCTCTGCTTCTCGTTTTTCAAACTGGGCAAAAAGGGGTAGAGTAAAGAGACAATAGCTTTCGCATGGTGCCTGGATTGGATAGGTGAGCTTTTTTTAGGGAGGAGTCGTGATACGACAGAGTTTTTACCGGCGGATCGTATTTCCCGTTGCACTGATTCTGATCACCATGATCATTGCCCTCAACGGATACGATGTTGCCCGCAGGATCGAGAGCAGGGTGCTCCACGCCCTTGTCGTCAATGTCTCTCTCATCCTGATGGTCCTGAGCATCTGGTGCGGGGCCATGATCGCAAACACCCTTGCCTACTTCAGGGGGGCGAGCTTCGGCGAACGGCTCTTCGTGAGCATGTTCACCCCTGTCGTGTTCCTGTTGAAGCAGTGGCTGGGCATCTGGGGGATCTACAGCTTCGCTGAGTTCCTCTTCCTGCTGTTTCACCACGTGGTCCTCTCTGCGGTGATCATCAACCTCATCGGCATGGGGCTTTCCGAACTCTGGTGCCGGATCATCGACCGCGTGAAGAACCGCGACCCTGCGGTAAAGGTGGTGCAGAAGGGCAATGCCGTTGTCCTGCTGCTCGGTGCAGGGTTGTTCACCCTCATGTTCTGGCATTTCGGGCACTTCTACTACTACCTGTTCATGGAGGCCTACATCAGGCTGTTCCTGTGATCCACAGGAATAACGAGAAGAACTATCGAGGAGTTGTTCATGACCAAGTTTAGGGAATCGATTTTCTCTCAACCCATGACACGCAGGCAGGCCCTCAAGACCATCGGAACAACGGTTGGTGCCGGGCTTGTCGGGCTGAAGTTTCCGGGCATTCTCTCCGCAGGAAACAGGAGGCCCAACATCATCTTCATCCTCACCGATGACCACCGCTGGGACGCCTTCAGCTGCATGGATCACCCCTTTCTCAAAACGCCCCACCTCGATCGCATCGCCGACGAGGGTCTCATGTTTGAAAACAGCTTCTGCACGACATCGCTGTGCAGTCCATCGCGGGCAAGTTTCCTGACCGGACAGTATGCACATCGCCACGGGGTGAAGACCAACCACACACCCTGGCAGGAGAGCAACCTCACCTTTATCGAACGCCTCAAGGATGCCGGGTACGAAACCGCCTTCATCGGAAAGTGGCACATGCCAGGAGAGGGGCTGCCCGCCGTGCGGGGTCTGGATCACTTCATCACCTTCACCGCGCAGGGTGGGCAGGGGGTGTACTATGACTGCCCCTTGTACATCGACGGGACCTACACCGAACGCACGGGCAGGTACATCACCGAAGATCTAACGGATTTCGCACTGCAGTGGATCGAAAAACCTCGCAGGAATCCCTTTTGCCTCTACCTGTCACACAAGGCTGTCCATTTCGGGTTTGTCCCACCCAGGGACCTCGACGGGATGTACAAGGGGATCGATCTCCATCTCCCGCCGGAGGCGGATGAGTTTGTCCCCCTGACCAACTACCACCTGTTTGTCGGAGCTCCTGCACCCCTGAGCTTCCTCTACCGCAGGTACTGTGAGACGGTTGTCGGGGTCGACGAGCAGGTTGGCAGGATCCTCGAAAAGCTCGACCAACTGGGAATGGCAGAGGACACGATCCTCGTCTATGCCGGCGACAACGGGCATCTGTTCGGCGAACACGGGCTCTATGACAAACGCGTGGCCTACGAAGAATCGATCCGCATCCCGTTATTCATCAGGTATCCGAAGGTTATCCCGGATCCAGGTCGCAGGGCGTGGCAGATGGCCCTGAATATCGACCTCGCCCCGACGCTCGTTGACCTGGCGGGCCTGGATCTTCCCCCCGGAATCCAGGGACAGAGCCTCGTTCCGTCCATCAGGTCGAAAGACGCCCCGGGAAGATCGTCGTGGCTCTACGAGCATTACCCGGTCTATCCCATTCCTATCCCCGGGATTGCGGCTGTGCGCACCGACACGCACAAGTACATCACGTACCAGAACGATTTGAGACAACCCGAGCTGTTCGATCTCGTCTCAGATCCTAAAGAGAAACACAACCTCATCAAAACCCAGGAGGGGCGTGATCTGCTCGAAATGATGAAGAGCGAGCTGGAGGCCGTTAAGAAACAGACCGGATTCGTGGAAAACTGGTCAACCAGGACGTGAAGAGGAGCGAACCCGAGATCAATCCACTCGATGCGTGCCGTACCATCGAGTGGAAGGGGTTGCTGGTTCAGGTAAGGATAGAGGTGTCGCCTGCCGAAAGAGGGAAAAGGAGCCTGCTGCAGCCTTGGATGACTGGCCCCGTGTTCTTCAGGGCGTGTTTCAGCAGGTGCTGCGTAACACGTCTTCAGAAACGAGACAAGGAGCAGCTCCGAGCGTGTTTTTTGCCACGAGCGCGCGAATCATGATGTGAGGAAAGGAGTGATCGTGAAGGAGGCCGTGTCCACCATCGTCATACTTGCCTGCATGCTGATGATCCCCGGGGTCTCCTGCGCCCAGATCTACAACCAGACCTGCCAGAGCGCAGAATATGCACGAATGGTGAACCGGAATGCCGCCACCGATGCCGCGGATATTACGGTTTACAACCCGGCGGGCCTCGTTGATCTTGCCCCCGGGTTTCACCTCAACATCTCGAACCAGATCTGGGTGCGCAGGCCCTCCCACACCTTCACCGATCCTCTGGGCACGGGGCGTCTGCGCTTTGAAAACGAGGGTGTCGACTGGTTCATTCCGAGTCTCCATGCCGTATACTCGACGTCGCGGTGGTCAGTTTTTGGGGCGGTCTACATTCCCGGAGGCGGCGCGGCAGTGGATTATCCCGACGGGTCCTATTCAACCAGGGCCCTCGGCGCAGCCGTGATCGGAGAGGACGGACCTGCCTACATCGCCTACAAGGACATCACAAATGAACGGCTCAAGGGCAGTTCCCGGTATGTCGCGGCCAGTGTTGGCGGAGCGTACCGTGTTTCCGAACAGGTATCGCTGGCGCTTGGCGTACGCACGATCTCGGTTTACAACACTATACAAGCCGGAGTGACGCTGACCAGGGGATGGCTGGGCCCGCTGACCCCGGATATCCCGCTGATCGTCAGCATTGAGGAGAGGGGTCAGGGAACCGGGGGTGTGTTCGGCATTCAGATCACACCGGTGGACAGGGTGAATATCGCCCTCCACGTTGAGTCCCCCGTGCGCTTGAATCTGGAAACTCGTATCAGGAGCAAAGACACTATCAGCAAGGATGCTGGATTGTTCAGGGACGGTCAGAAGCTCCGGCGGGATTTTCCCGGGATGCTCGGGCTGGGGGCATCCTTCCAGATCACCGACAAGATCCGGGGCGAGGTGAACGTGAATTACTGGTTTCAGAAGGCAGTGGACTGGGGAGAGACTCACGAGGGAGAGGACATATCAGACCTGGCAGGAGACTCCTGGAGTGTCGGCCTGGCTGGGGCCTGCGAGGTCTTGCCCAGGCTCGAACTCAGCCTGGGAATGCTCTACACGGTGTACGACTGGGGTGACAAGGATGCTTACTACAATGCAAACCTTGGCGCCATCGAGGTGTTTTACGCAGACGACCTCATGGTGGGCTTCGGGTTTGGGTATGCGCTGCACCCGCGGGTGAAGGTGAACCTCGGAACAGGAATCATTCTCTACCGGGACGAAACCATCCAGACACCTGTCGGAGCCGTGAAGGTGGAGAATACCTCGTCTACTGCGATCGTCGCCGGAATGAACTGTTCATTCTAACCGTGTTCCGCCATGCGTTGTATCCTCAACGAGGTTGACGCCCGAGAAATCTGAAATACTCATACATGAGGGCGTTGGCCTTCACCGCCCGCTCGGGGGTCTGATAGAAAACGGGCTTGTAGGTGGATCCCTCCACGGAATAGACTGTCTTGCTGTTCATGTCTGTGAGGAGGCTCACCCCGAAAACGGGTTTCTGGTATTTTTCCATGAGGGTCGCGATGAGCTTCAGGTAGTCTCTCTCAAAGGTGTGCATGTAGGTGCTTGCAGTCTCAAGGAACTCCTTGGTATACGTTGGGTCCGCCCTGCCAACTGCATCCAGCATGCGCTCGATGAAAATCGCGCGGCCCATGACTCCGAGATTGAGGACTGAGTCGCACCCATCCCATTTCATCAGTTCCTCCATGATGGTGGTCATGAGTGCATTGTCGGGTTCTCCGACGATGTCAACAGGGTTTGCGCGGCTCCAGTAGGCAGGGAGAATCTGGTCAAAACGCTCGATGAGTTCCGGTGATAGCTTAGGAAGAACGAGGCCGTAGCTAGCACAGAGATCAGCGGTGATCACTCCCCAGCCACCACCCAGCGTCATGATGCCAACTCGATTGCCCTTTGGCATGGGCAGCGAAGAAAAAGCTGCCGCAAGATCCAGCAGATCCATGGACTGTTCAACCTTGACGATGCCCGCCTGCCGACACACGGCATCGAAGACCTTGGAATCGGAAGACATGGCACCGGTGTGGCTGGATGCGGCTCGGCTGCCCGCTTCACTCTGACCACCCTTGAGCAGGACAATAGGTTTTTTTCTGCTCAACCTTCGTGCACTCTCGAAAAAGCGCCTGCCGTCCCTGACCCCCTCGATGTAGAGGATGATGATCTTGGTGAGATCATCGATCTCGAAGCTGTCGATGAAATCTTCAATGGTGATCATTGCCTCGTTTCCCGATCCGCAGAAACCACGTATGCCGATGCCCTGCTCCTCGGCAAATCCGAGCAGCTGCACACCCATGTTGCCCGACTGGGCGACCACCGCTGTCCCGCCCTGCTTGGGGCGAACAGGGGAACCGGTACAGTAGAGGTTGATGTGGGGGTTTGACAGCCCCATGGTGTTGGGACCGAGGATCAGGAGCCCCTCGGAGCGGGCCTTCTGCACGAGTTCCTGCTGGAGTCGTATGCCCTCTGCTCCGGTTTCGCCGAATCCCGAAGAGATGAGTAGCACGTTGCGGATTCCTTTTTCCTTGAGTTTCGGCAGGAGTCCCATGACGTGCCTGGCAGGGATGGTGACAACGGCCAGATCCACCTTGTCAGGCATGTCGGTGACATTCGTGAATACATCCCTTCCGGCAATGGACTCACCCTTTTCGTTTACGAGAAAGATGTCGCCTGGAAACCCGCCGCTGATCGTGTGGGTGAGCAGCAGGTGGCCCCACTTCCCAAGTTTGGATGATGCACCGATGAAGGCGATGGATCGGGGATAGAACAGGGCTCCTATAGCATGCGGATCAACGGGGATAGAAGCCGAGGGTTCACCCGGTACTTCTGAGATGACCGCCAGGGCGTCAACTGCGCAGATCCGTCCCTCCCGGGAGACAATCAGGGGATTGATATCGGTCTCTGCGATATCCGGATAGTCGATTGCAAGTCTCGAGAGTCCGACCAGGGTTGAGATGATCGCATCGCGATCGGCTGCGTTCTCGCCACGGAAGGCACCCAGAAGTTTCTGGGCCTGAATCTCGGAGATCATCTCGACGGCATCCTGCTCACTCAAGGGGGCGATTCTCAGGGAAATGTCCATCAGTGCCTCGGTGAAAATTCCCCCAACGCCGAACATGACCACCGGTCCGAACACGGGATCACGGGAGAGTCCTGCCACGAACTCCCGGTTCCCTTTCAGGTACGGTTGCACCAGAATGCCTTCGAGTTCTTCCAGTGCCTCATTCTCGATGGCGATTGCTGCCTGTTCGACTGCCGATGATTCGACGAGGTTGAGGTGTACGAGGCCACGCTCGGTTTTGTGGAGCAGTCTCTGCCCAAGTCCCTTGAGCACCACGGGGAACCCGATGTCTCGGGCAGCTGCCACTGCGTCAGATGCCGTGGTTACAACGATCTCCCGAACGACAGGCACTCCGTATGCAGCGAGGATTTTCTTCGATGCGTGTTCATCGAGCGCTGTCTGACCCGATTCCCTGGCCCTGGATAGAGTCTCTGCAATGTCCACCAAACCATCCTCCTCTTCTGTGAGCATAACCATAAATATCAGGGGTAATCACAGAGGTGATCTTTAAAGAGCAACTATACCATGTCATGAACCTGTCTAAAAGGAAAGGTTTTTGGCCAGTTGCGGATGAAGCTCGCTACCAGGCAGGGGTGTGCCATACCGGAAAACGGGGTGCTTCGGGATAGGAGGGTGATGACCAAACGACTGACTTCGTGAACTGAAAGCTCCTGCGCGAAGGAAACGGCTCCTGATACACAAGCGGGGAAGGAGGTAAATACCGCTGCGGACCCCTGTTCATGGGGGACCCTGCCCAGTTCTGAACCTGCGACCATCCACCCATGTCCGGGCAAAAAACGAACTTCCGAATGTGTCAGTTCGGCTGTGCGGCCTGATCTCAAGTGGGAGCCCCGTCAGACTCACTTGTTGTTGAATGTATCCTTCTGAACAAGGGCTTCACGATTGATTTTTCGCGGCGCCATCCACAGGTGCTTGCTCTCTGGAGAAGATGAGTGGAGAAAGCGCATTCTCGAGGCAAGTTCCCTGCTCATGGCGTCTTCATACCCCGTGACCGTATAGTAGATCGCCCGATCGAAAAACAGCACGACCTTGTTGTTCAATTCCAGGGACAACGAGAGTTCATAGGCGGATTGATCCATCTGGTTTTCCAGCACAAAGAGCCAGAGATGCCTCTTTATCAAGAGCAGGGTCACCACCACTTCGTTCAGGGGAATATTTTCTTCGAAGCGTTTTTTCCCGAGATCGATATAGTGCTCCTTTATCCCCTCTTTCTGCATTTCCTTGCTGAGCCATGAATCCAACCGCCGGTAGACATCGTAGACTCGGGTGTAGAGCTCATTGACAGGGAGGTACCGATAGCTCTTTGTTTTTTCATTTGTCAGAATGTCCTTCATCAGACGTCTGGTCAGCGTGTCTGCGTTTTCTTGGATGAGTTCCACCATTTTCTGATATGTTCTCTGTTCAGTCTCCATAGCGTTCACCCTCCTTTTCCGTCGTTTGCCCTGTCTTATTTCATACACCTGGCGCTCACAACACCGTACACGTTCAATTCAGAACATCAGACACAGTATCACGCTGCACCGTGAAAAAAGAACCACACAACCATCATCAGGGGGATTGATCTTGCCAGGGCCGTGTTATTTTCTCTCAGCACTGAAACCCTCTGAAAAGAAACTCATGTGTGCACCGTGGATACAATTTCATAACAGAACAACGGTACGCATTATACCATACTGGAACGGAAAGCTCAAGGAGAAATACGGGATTCCCAAGGAATGAAGACCACGGAACCAGTCTGTTTTTTGTCAGAATTCAGAGCCCGCATCCACCCCGCGGATGATCCATGAATTTCATTGACATCGGTGATGGAGGGACACATTGTTCATGCATGAATACGATCCCTGTTGCCTGTGCCTTCTGCGGGAGGAGACATGATATTCCCCGTGCAGTTTTGGAGATCTGGTCCACAGTGTGCCCCTGTGGAGCACGGGGATTCTTGGACTATGAGGAAGAACTCTCCTGTGACTCGAGAAGAGATGAAAGGGGGCCGTCCAGTGAACCCCTCGCCCTGTTCGGCACGTGCGTGACGTCCTCCACACCGGTGCCGGTTCATATCGACGAACACTACCGCAGGTGGTGCGTCTGCTGGTACCGCGCGAAATGATCATCGCGGGCAGGGGTCGTCAGAACGGTGGAGGACCAGCAATCACATGGGTGCGGCCGGCAGATGTGTACAGAAAGCCTGGAGAGACAACCACGATCCAGGGGAACAGAGGGTTTTCCTTAAGACGTCCTGCCTTGTAATCTTCATGCATCTCCCTATATACAGAAAGCATGAGGAACACCCTTGTGCTCGAAGAGTGGTCGTCCGGATACCGATGATGGGCCGACGTGGAGGAGGATGCATGGGAATTTTTCAGAGCCTGATGAAACAGCGACGGTCGATACGGGAGTATAAAGAGAAAGACGTTCCCATCTCTGTGATTCGAGAACTCATTGCAGATGCCTGTGAGGCTCCCAGCGCAGGCAACCGGCAGCCGTGGGGATTCATCGTGATATCAAACCGTGAGCTCATCGGGCGTCTCTCCGAGGAGAGCAAGAAGAACCTCCTGGAAGACATGAAGGTCATCAGGTCGCCCATCCTGCGGATGTATCGACCTGTCCTGAAAAATCCCGACTTCAACGTGTTTTACAATGCACCCTGCCTTGTGTACATCACCGGGCCAACGGTGGTTCATTCAGTGCCTGCCGACTGCAGCCTTGCCGCAGCCTACTTCATGTTCTCGGCAGCCGAGAGGGGGTTGGGCACCTGCTGGGTTGATCTGGGTGCGTATATAAAGGACGAGACGCTCCTCGATGAGATTGGTCTTCCAAAGGACTACCGGATCATGGCACCGATTATCGTGGGGTATCCGAAAACGATTCCGGCTCGGCCGCCCCGTAACGAGCCAAGAATTCTAAAGATCGTGACCTAGACATGCAGATTCCCGGGGTGTGACATCACCCAAGATCCGACGGGAGTCCCGGGAGAGGGTTCAATGGTGAGGAAACTCATCGCAATGATGCTTGTTGCGCTGTTGATGCCTGCGTGGGTCTCCGCCGAAGGACCCTCGCGGCCGAAGGTCGGCCTTGTGCTCAGTGGTGGAGGCGCCCGGGGCGCAGCCCACGTGGGGGTGCTCAGAGTTCTCGAAGAACTGCACGTGCCGATTGATTACATCTCGGGAACCAGTATGGGTGCTATCGTGGGAGGGCTCTATGCACTTGGAATGCCCCTGGATGAGCTGGAGGCCATTGCAACACAAACGGACTGGGCAGCGATATTTTCCGACACCATCGAGCGGAGGAACCAGCCCTACCGCCTGAAGGATGGTCCCCAGAACTATTTCCTGACCTACGAGATTGATTATGAGCAGGGCACCTGGCTTCCCAGGGGAGTACTCGCCGGGAAACGCCTCGATCTCATGCTCCGATCGCTCACCCTCAATACCGGTGAAGACTTCGATGAATTTCCCATACCGTTTCGGGCCGTAGCTGCAGATATCGAAACCGGGGCTGTCAAGGTGTTCGGTAGAGGCGACCTGGCACAAGCCCTGAGGGCAAGCATGGCAATACCCGGGGTGTTTTCTCCCGTGGAGTATGAAGGAGTTCTGCTCGTGGACGGCGGTGTGGTGAACAACCTGCCCGTCGACATCGTGAAGCAGATGGGTGCAGAGAGAGTGATCGCAGTGAACATCGGCACACCCCTGAGAGACAGAGACCAGCTGAATGATTTTCTTGACATCACAGATCAGATCACCAATATCCTGATCTTCCGCGATGTGGCGGTCCAGATGGAAAATCTCGAGGCGAACGACCTGCTCATCGTGCCAGATCTGGGTGACATAACCTCGGCGAGCTTCGACAGAATGCATGAAGCCATGGAGATCGGAAGAAGAGCGGCCCGTGAAGTCGAGGATCAACTCCTTCGATATGCCGTGGATGAGGAACAGTACCGGGCCATCCTGCGGAAACAGGCTGCACGGGTGAGACGTCCTGAGATCATCGATTTTGTCGAAGTGCGACAACCCTCCCTCGTCAGCTCGGATTTTATCAGAAGACGCTTCGAGGAGAGGGTTCAGGAGGTATTCGATGTGGATCTTTTCGCCTACGATGTGTTCGAGATCTATGAACAGGCGGATTTCGAGGATATCGACTTCGAACTGGTGGAGAATAACGGTCGGCAGGGCCTGCTCATTGAAGCGGTGGAGAAGACTCATCCACGACACAGGGTCCGGTTCGGTGTTGAACTCGCAGACAACTTCGAGGGAGAAAGTTTCTATCTCGTGTTCCTCGATTACACCGTAACCAGGGTCAACCGCCTTGGTGCCCAGTGGAAGAACGAAGTCTGGTTCGGCAGAACTCGCAGGTTTTTCAGCGAGTTTTACCAGCCTCTGGATCCGTACATCTGGCACGTGTTTCTGGCCCCCCATGCCGAGTACCGAGTCTTCCCGGTGGATCTGTATGCAGGCAGCAGCAGGTTTGCCCAGTATGAGGTGCAGACACGCACGGGAGGAATCGATCTGGGACTCCAGATGGGAGAGTACGGGGAGATCAGATTTGGAGCTCTGCGTGGAATGAACAGATCATCTCTCGATATCGGGGACCCAACCCTGCCGGAAGCACGCTATGATAATGGCGCGTGGAAACTGAGTCTCGATATCGATCGCCTTGACAGCAGCACACTACCACGGGACGGGGTGAAGATCGAGGCTTCGCTTCTTGCGGGCAGACATGCCCTTGGTGCGGATGATACCTATGAACTTCTGGAGATTGCGGCTCTGAAGCCATTTACTACAGGACGTCACACCCTGATAGCTTCTGGAAGATGGGCCACGGTGATCGACAGTTCCGATCCTCTTGCCCAGGGATTTACCTTAGGGGGATTTCTCGACCTCTCCGGACTCAGGCCGGATCAGCTCTACGGGCAGCACCTGGTCCTGGGAAAATTGATCTATCAATGTCGGATTCTGCGTCTGCCAGCATTCATGGGAAGAGACCTGTATGCCGGAATGTCTCTCGAAGCAGGCAACGTGTGGGAGATGCGATCCGACAGGAGCACGGGGGATCTCATCAGAGCAGGAAGCCTGTTTGCCGCTGCGGATACCATCCTTGGACCCATCTATCTCGGTCTCGGGCATGCAGAGGGAGGTAACACAGCCGTGTATTTCTCCCTGGGGAGACGGTATTGATGGTGCTCACCAAGCTTTTTTCCTCCCGCTTAGGGACGTTTCCTTTCAAGAGAAAAGAAGCGCCTGGTTTCCTGCCGGGCATGTCCGGGTACCATTCCTTTGCTGAGGAACAGAGTACCCGGACGCTGCCCGAAGAGAAATGACAATGAGGTGTCTCTAGTACTTCCATCCCCAGAATCCAAAGGCGAGGATATTCATGATGATGGGTACCGCGTAGATGAACGCCACGATCTGAAGCTTGGCCTTCATGGTCTTGCGGGTGATCACCCAGATGGCGGCACAGAAGAAGTGGAAATACCCGATGAAGAAGATGAGCCAGATCCCCTTGAAGGACAGGTACCAGCAGGGATATTCCCAGACCAGGTGACCGCCGATGTTGAGCAGACACTCGACGAACACGCAGAAAATCGCATACCCGATTGCCCAGAACCACATTTCAGGAAGCCCCAGAATCGTGACCTTTTTGCCTTCGGTGAGCGTGTGATAGAAGACGATACCCAGGAGCAGGAACATGAACATGATCTCTATGTTCCACCCCACCATGGTGCGCAGCGCCGTGTCGCCAGGGGTCGTCCAGAAGGCTGATCTCTGGGTGAAGTGCAGGATCCAACCGTTCCAGGTCTCGTTGAAGAAATCGACCCCGAAGATGGTGAACCCTGCAAGAACCGCGTTCCAGTTCCCGGTCTCTTTCGCGTGCTTGATCTCCTTGGCGTAGATATAAAACACGATTGCAAGTAGCGTGATGATGTACCACTTCACCATGGAAAGATCCCTGAGCCCATCGAAAGCCTGTAATGTTGCCTCTGTCATTGGTATACCCTCCTTTGTTTTCTATACAATGCCCGCCGGAGCGAGCATGAAAGGGACGCCAGGGGAGGTCTGCACAATCTTCTCCGCCTGGGCCCTGTCGTATGTGCGGGCAGAGCTCCCCGGGAACTCAGGGACTGACTGGAAACATGATGAAGGGTGTGACGAAGACCCCTGTGGTGTGGGGCCGGCGTTTCTGATCCTCGCTGCAGTATACCTTTGCGTACGCAGTTTCAGAAAGGCACCGAGAAACCGAACATCCGTACAATCTCTCCCCATTCCAACCCTTATCAATCAAATGAATTGTTTATCTTTAATCTGAACCCGTTGTTTTGTCAACCCAGGACACCACCGGCGAACCCGATGAGATTGGACGAGTCATCCGGTAGCTGATCTGCTATACTTCACAAAAAAAGAGTGCAGGGAGATGGGTTAGATGAAGATGAGGAGGAGTATCGCTGGTGCCCTGTGTGCTGCATCCATTGCCGGGCTGCTGATGTGGGGGTGCGCCTCGCTCACTGCAAGGCCCGAATTCACGAAGAGAGACATGCCTGAGGTCACGAGGTACCTGACCACCCTCATTTCAAAGTCAATGAAGAAAAACAAGATCGTTGGTATGAGCATCGCGCTTGTAGATGATCAGAAGCTTCTCTGGGCGCGCGGTTTCGGCTTCGCCGATCTGGAAAACAGTGTGCCCGCCACCAAGAACACCGTGTACCGTGTGGGTTCGATCTCCAAGGTGTTCACCGCAACGGCAGTGATGCAACTGGCACAGGCTGACAAGGTTGATATCGACGCCCCCCTTGGAACCTACGTGCCTGAGTTTTCCATCCGAACACGTTTTCCCGACGCCCCTGACATCACGGCGAGAAACATCATGACCCACCATTCAGGACTCCCCACAGACTATCTCAGGGGCATGTTCGCCCAATCTCCGGAGAGCCTTGAGATGCTTGTTTCAAGGATCCATGATGAGTACACGGCATTCCCCTCCGAATACGTTTTCTGCTACTCCAACCTTGCCATGAGTATCCTCGGGCGACTGGTGGAACATGTGGATGGGAGAGAATTCTCAAGGTACATGCACGAGGAGATACTCCATCCCCTGGGGATGAATCGATCTTCATTCGACCGGAGAGATGAGACAGCAGGGCTCCTTGCAAAATCCTACTACAAGGGCAAACGCCAGGATGAATATCCCCTGCGCGACAAGCCAGCAGGATCCCTCTATTCAAGTGTTGCGGATATGAGCCTGTTTGTGAGCATGATCTTTGCGGACGGGAGAGCGGGAGAGACGCAGCTTCTCCACCCTTCCGCACTCCAGGAGATGCTGCGTGTGCAGAACAATGACACCCCTTTGGATTTAGATACGAAGACAGGTCTGAATTGGCTGATTCACGAGAAAGAGGGTATGGGAACGATCGTGCACCACAGTGGTGGCGTTGTCTCGTTTTACAGTTACCTCTACGCCGTGCCGCACCACAAGATTGCCGCGATCGTGATGACCAATTGTGTGGAGGGTGCACGTGCCTCCAATGAGATCTGCATGGAAGCTCTGGAGGCTCTCTATGAACTCAAGACAGGAACAACAGTACCGAAAAACAAGAAACCGGTTCCTGATGTCTCGTTTGATCCTGAACGGCTTGAAGAATACACCGGCTACTATGACACCATCGCAGGCTTTGTTCCCCTCCGTCTGAAAGGATCCAGGCTGGTAGCCACCATCGGGGAGAAGCCGTTTGTCCTGGTACCGAGACAAGATGGCACCTTTGGCCTGAAACCCCTGCTCTTCGGGTTCCTTCCCAGAAACAAGCCCGCGTTTAATACCATGAACATCGTGTTTAAGGATGTCTCGGGATACCGAATGCTTGCCCACAAGGAGGGAGAAACGCTTACGCGAGTGGGAACACGGCTGGAAGCTCCAGTGATTCCCGATGCATGGCAGAAACGACTCGGCCGGTACGAGGTTGTGGAACAGGGTGAGTACGGCATCTCTGTGGAGAAGATCACCCTGCGCATGGAAGATGGGTTTCTGCTCGGTGATGTTACAGGGGTGCCCCCTTGGGGTACAGGCATCAGCCTGGCCCTGCTCCCCCTTGATAAGGGAACGGCTGTCGTCATGGGTCTTGGCAGGAGCAGGGGAGACACGGTTACGATTCGGGAATCCGGAGCCGGGGAAGTTCTGTACGTCTATGGGTATACATTCAAACGTATCAGTTTTGAATAAGGACCGTTCCTGAGGGGAATTGATTTTTCAGGGAGTCAGGAAGGAACGTGAAACCGGGCCCGTGCATGTCAAGATGTGCGGTGCATGGGATCATCCCGCAGAAGAGCTAAGGTACACCCTCAAGCAGCGTGTTTCTGAAAGAACTCATAGACGAGTCGTCTCAGGAGAAATCTCCCTATGGAGGGATATTGTCAAAAAAAATCCATAACTTTTGGTTATACCCCTCCTTCGGATGCCGGGTTACTGAATGTTCAGGGTGACACGTGCGTTGCTGACCCCTTCGATTATCTCAGGGGGGCTGCCCGATGGCTCGAGGAGAAAGACCCGGTCGGCACCCACCTGAGAATCCTGAACCAGAATGTCCAGTACTGCCTGGGCACGGGATACTGCAAGAGTCCTCAGGTCGCCCTCCCTGACAGTGATGTGGTCCAGGATCATGTTCTCCATCTCCTCCCTGGGCAGCGCTTTGTCCAGACCGAGCACATTTTTAGGCTTGGGGAACGTCTCGGCCTTGTATGCCATTTTCAGGTAGTCTTCGTATTCTTGGGATTCAATCGTCAACTCGCCCAGTTCGCCTGGCTCCATGCCTTTTTTCAGCATGTCTGAGAGCTTCTGCGCCTTGAGTTTTCGCTCGAAGATGGAGGTGATGAGCGCCTGGCGGTCCTGCTCCACGTCAATAAAACCCTGGAGTTCGAGGCTGAGGGAAGGTCTGTCGGTGAGGATCTGTCCGAGGGTCTGGATCTTGTGCAGGCTGTCATCAGACAGGTGTGTTGTTCCATAGGAGAATTCCACGTACTGCAGCTGCTCTGCACCGGGATAGAGCGCAGCGAGAGCACTGAAGGGAGACGCCACGGCTTTTGTGACAATATTCACGATCATCTGGAAGATGATTCGTCCTATCTTGAACTCCGGGTCATCGATGCGGCCCGCAACGGGGAGCGTCAAGTCAATCCTGCCCTGACGGTCCTTGAGGAGAGCGACAGCGAGCTTCACCGGCAGTTTCAATGAATCGGGGCTCGATACCGTCTCGCCAAAGGTGAGCTGGTCGACTGTAATGATATGGTTCGATTGGAGGTTTTTCGCCTGGATGAGGTACTCCAGATCAAGGGAGAGCTTTCCCTTGTGAATCGTATACCCAACATACTTTCCGGAGTATGGGGAGGCCTGAGTGAGATCGATGTCGGTGAGAGCGGCCTTGAGATCGACATAGAGGTCTTTGTGCAGGGGATTGATGGTTCCGGCAATGGACAGTGGGGCATGGTTGTTCAGTCGTGCACTCAGGGAAACATCTGCTCGTTTCGACGCTTTTGAAGAGAGCCCCGTGATGGCCCCGTCGATGTACGAAAGTTCAGAGCTGTACGGTGGAGTAATGGATCTGTCATGGAACGCGAGAAGCCCCCTTGTGAGGTACACCTTTTCTATCTCGATCGTATCGAACGTCTCATCGGTGTGGGGTGCTGGTGCGCCCTGTTCCATGATTTCATCGTGGTATTCGGGTCTGCCGGCCAGGATCTTTTCTGCATTGAACGATCCGTCTTCGAACACCGTGATGCGCAGGGATGGGTCAACGAGGCTGATGTCGCTTATGGAGAGCCTTTTCGGGCGCGGCGTGAACGAGATGTTTTTCAGGGAGAGAGAATTGAACGTGAGGAAATTCTCGGCATTGGCCCTGTCCACGGAAGCAAAACGCTGGACCTGGGTGTCTCCCTGGAAGGCTACGTTCAGGGATTCTTCTCCTTCTGCTGAAAACGTAACGGAACCTGTTGCGGAGGCGCTCCCACTTTTGATGAGCAGGTCAAGCACCTCCGAGATGTATGGCTGAAACCACGCAAGCTCGACATCCTTGAGGGCAAAGGTAACCTCACCCGAAACAGGCTCGAGGAGAAGACTCGATTGTGCGTTGAAACTTCCTGTTTCACCAAGAGCGCAGCTGAAAACGAGTTCGGCAGGTACCTGGGAAGAGGTTGACAGGCCTTGTGCGTTCACTGTGACTTGATTCATGGAGAGCTTAACAGGGTCCCTCACGGAGAGATCCATGAAGCGAAAACTTCCCTGGGTGATTTCGCAGGTGTCAATGGCAAGGGCGAGGCGGGGGCGTTCAGACTCCTTCTCGTCGGGAGCGGCATGCTTCGGGTTTTCATCGCCTAGGAAATCAAGGTTCATTGTGCCGTTCGCCTGTCTGATCAGAACAAGCTGCGGGCTGGTCACTGCAATACGTTCCAGGTGAATATGGTTTTCAAGGGGCTTCGAGGGTGCAAGTTTCACCATGAGCTCGGGTAAGCCGATCATGGGGTTGTCCTGAATGTCCAACATGGCAAAATCCTTGAGCACAAACGTGCCTTCCAGTTCGACGGTCGGCTTACGGTCACCCTGCTGCAGGAAGGTCAGGGAAGCGGCGATGTCGAGGAAGCCGCTGGGAATTCTGGCCTCGAGCTTCTGGGGTATATAGGAAAGGTAGTAAGGGATATCGATGTTCTCAAACGCTATGTCGAGTCTGGTCTCAAGTGAGTCTGCAAAGGGCTTGGTCTCTCCCCGGAATGATACCATTTTCCCATTCACCGTGGCATCGAACCTGGGGTGTACGAACACGTCACTGAAATAGTCGATATTGGAGATAAAGGGAATTGCAAGGTTGATGTCGCTCACCACGTGGGTCTTTTTCAGAGGCGCATCCAACACGTCAATGCGTCCGTTGAAGATCTGGATGTTATCGACGGAAAAGTTGAGAGGCTTGCCCGGTGGAGCGTCATCGGTTGCCAGAAGATCGGAGAAATTGAAGGTGTCTTCGCTCAGCCGGACAATCCGTGCCCTTGGTTCGTTGATTCGTGCTTCGCTGATGATGAGTGCCCTTTTAATCGCCGAGATGCTCTGGAGGTTTATGAACAGAGATCGCACGGAAACAAAGTCGCTGGTTCCATCCTGATCGTTGATGTCAATACCTTCCACCGTGAGGGAGAAGGTGAACGGGTTGAGCTTCACCCCTTCAACGGCAACAGGACGGTTGAGGGTCTGGGAAAGGGTTCTGATCATCATGGATTTCATGACGGGCGGCAGAATAAAGAACCCCACAAGGGAATATGCCCCAAGGATGATCATCATCCACAAGAGCACTTTGCGCAGGCTGCCCATGTACATTGAGGTTGTTCTCCTTGTTTTCGAATATGATACCGGGGGTTCTGAAAAGCAAGAAAATAGTAGGGGGAACTCTTCGCATACAACGAGGGAAGGGGTTCTTGGAATCAGCAGACCTTTCGTGTCGATGCCCAGATCAGGATATCTCTGGCGGTCGACACGGTAATCTGATAGGAGTGGTGACAATGCACGTATTCAGGGAGGGAGTATGCTGAAAAACGCAAGGCTGTGGTATGTTTTGATGGCAGGGGCCCTTGCGGGATGGGCCTTTGCGATTCGGGGTCTCGTGAAACCCTATGAAAACGAGGTGCTCGACAAGCTCTCGAAAAAGGTGCTCATGATCTGGGGGCTCGGACACCCCCTGGAGTTGTTCGTATCCATGGGCATCGCCAGGCGCGCCGGTTTGTCCCCGATACGCGCAATCATAAAAACCGTCCTTTTTGGATTTACCTGGTGGATGCCCGTCAAACTGGGAGTTTTCAGGAAATAATCCCCTCGTGATGATCGGAGACCTTACTGTGGGGAAACCCGGATATATCGCGGTTGGATGTGTGTGCTCCCGTGGTTGGATGAGTCTGCGCCCACCGAGGAGCAGAAATCCATCTCCGGAACGATGAACCTCTCGGACTCCCTGCCACAGTAATGGGCCGGAAACTATTTTGAGCAGAAACGTTACGTACACGGGAATCACGGGGGCAGGTCATTGCCCGTATACACTAGCGAAGAAACAATTTGCGAAGATAAAGGCACCGGCCGTTGCGAGATAAAAATTTCTTCGTTCAGCGTACTTCATTTGTTGACTAAATTGATTTTCCCGTGTACAAGACAAATTGAACAGTGATTCATGTCTCAGTTTCACAATAGTGTTGGCAAGAAAGTATCTATCACACAATAGGAGGGTAAAATGGTCCAGAGAATCAAAAAGGCCGCTGTGATCGGGTCTGGCATAATGGGTGGCGGGATCGCCGCTCTCCTTGCAGGTGCTGGTGTAGATGTGCTCCTGCTTGATATTGTGCCGTTCGACCTGAAAGGGGAGGAGAAGAAGGATCCGAAAGCGAGAAACAGGATTGTGACTGCAGGGCTTGAGGGCGCACTCAAGGCCAAGCCCCCGCTCTTCTTTTCCAAAGATGATGCAGCACGCATCAGCACCGGAAACCTTGAAGACGATTTCGATAAGCTCAAGGACTGCGACTGGATCATCGAGGTCGTGGTGGAGAATCTGAAGATCAAGAACCAGCTTTTCAAGAAGATCGACAAGATTCGCAGCAAGAACACCATCGTTTCTTCGAACACTTCAGGTATCCCGCTGAAGGCCATGTCCGAGGGGACCAGCATCGGATTCAGGCAGTACTTCCTGGGAACCCACTTCTTCAACCCGGTGCGCTACATGCACCTCCTGGAGATCATTCCCGGGCAGAACACCAAGAAAGAGGTTCTCGAGTTCGTTGCTTCCTTCGGCGAGACGAGGCTGGGCAAGGGTATCGTCTGGGCAAAGGATACTCCGAACTTCATCGGGAACCGGATCGGCATTCACGGCATCGGCAAGTGCCTGCAGGCCATGATGGACGAAGGGTTGACGATCCCCGAGGTTGATGCGCTGTTCGGAGCGCCAATGGGTCGTCCCAAGACCGCCATCTTCAAGACATCAGATATGGTTGGCCTCGACACCATGTCCCATGTCTCGCAGAACACGTACGATCTCTGCACCAAGGACGAGGAGCGCGCCGTGTTCAATCTGCCCAAGTTCGTCAAAGATATGGTTGAAAAAGGACTGCTGGGTAACAAGACCAAGGCAGGATTCTATAAGACCGATATCACTCCTGAATGGAAGAAGGTCCGCAAGGTCATCAACCCGAAGACCAATGAATACGAGGAGTATGGCGCCGTTGAGTTTCCATCCCTGGCCGCTGCGAAAAAGGCTCAGACGTTGCCTGATAAGCTCAAGGCAATCCTGTATGGCAAGGATAAGGGCGCCAAGTACGCGTGGAAGGTCACGGCAGGCCAGTTTATCTATGCCGCGAACCGCATCCCCGAGATTTCCGATACAATAGTCGAGATCGACAATGCCATGAAGTGGGGCTACAACTGGGAGTTGGGGCCTTTCGAGACCTGGGATGCCATCGGGCTTGCACAGTCTGTGAAGAAGATGGAAGCAGAAAAGCTGAAGGTGCCCAAGAAGATCAAGAAGATGCTCGACAGCGGCGCAAAGAGCTTCTACAAGATCAAGGGCGGGAAGAAGTACTACTACGATTTCAAGAGCGAGACCTACAAGCCGGTCAAGGCCAGTGAGAAGGCCCTGAACCTGGATACCATCAAGGCACAGAAAAAGGTCGCGCTCACGAGCAAGTCCTGCACCCTCATCGACATCGGCGATGGCGTGTACTGCCTCGAGTTCCACACCAAGATGAATGCCCTGAACAAGGAAATGGTCGAGTTCATGGCCAAGGCAGCGGACCATGTCGACAAGAACGGCGTGGGCATGGTGATCGGGAACCAGGCAGGGGGAATGCCGGGAGCTTTCTCTGCAGGCGGAGACCTGGCCTATATGCTCGGTCTCGCACAGGCAAAGAAGTTCAAGGAGATCGATCAGTTCATCAGGCAGGCCCATGCAGGCAGCATGCGCACACGCTATTCGGCCTACCCGGTCGTTGCTGCCCCCTTCGGTTTGACGCTCGGCGGTGGATGTGAAGTTTGTCTGTCGTCAGACAGGATTGTGGCTCACACGGACCTCTTCATGGGTCTCGTTGAGATCGGGGCCGGTCTCGTTCCCGGTGCGTGCGGCATGATCAACCTCTGGAGGAGATTCATCGAGTCGAAACCTGGGGTGGCCAAGATCACAGACTACGCCGGGTTCTTCATCCAGGCATTCATGAGCGTTGCCCAGGCAAAGGTCTCCCGCTCCGCGGCAGATGCCCTCAACAACGGCTTCCTGCGGTCCACAGACAGGATCGTCATGAACAAGGATAACCTCATCGGCGAGGCCAAGAAAGAAGTGCTCAAGATGGTGGATGACGGGTATGCTCCTCCCATGAAGAAGAAGATCCCCGTATTCGGCAGAGAGGCCCACGGTATGATCTGGGCGGAGATGAACAACATGAAGGGTGGCGGCTACATCACACCTCACATGGAATTCATCGCCAAGAAGATCTGTATCTGCATGTCGGGCGGTGATGTGCCCACAGGGACCCCGGTCACCGAGGAACACCTCATGACCCTCGAGAGAGAGACCTTCGTGGAACTCTGGAAGACCGAGAACACCCAGAAGATGGCCGAGCACATCATGAAGACGGGCAAGCCGTTGTTCCTCTAGTCGAGTCAATGAGAAAATAATCAGGAGGATAAACCAATGAGAGAAGCATATATCGTTACTTCAGTACGGACTCCCGGCTGCAGGAGGGGCAGAGGGGCTTTTGCAACGACCCGGCCCGAGGATCTCCTCAAGGCTGCAATGAACGGGGTTATTGATAGAACCAAGGGTGTCGAGAAAAAAGACATTGAGGATATCCTGATCGGCTGCGCATTTCCCGAGGCGGAGCAGGGACTCAACATCGGCCGCGTGATCGCGCAGATGGCCGGATTCCCGGATTCAACCTGCGGGGCCACGGTCAACAGGTTCTGTTCTTCCGGACTCGAGGGAATCGCGTTGCAGGCCATGAGAATCATGGCGGGCTGGTGCGATGTGGCCATCGGCGGTGGACTTGAATCCATGTCCCTCGTTCCCATGGGCGGAAACCTTCCCAGGCCTCATCCCGAATGGGCCAAGGAAAACCCGGATGTCTACATCTCCATGGGCATGACCGCCGAAAATGTGGCCAACCGCTACAAGATCACCAGAGAGATGCAGGACGAGTTCGGTTTCCATTCCCAGGCCAAGGCGGCTGCTGCCCAGAAGAACAAGAGATTCAAGGAGATCGTGCCCGTGGAGGCCGTTCGGTTCAAGGAGAAGAACGGCATCACCGTGAAGGAGACCTTTATCCAGGATTTCGATGACGGTGTCAGGCCCACCACCATGGAAGGTCTTACCAAACTCCGCCCTGCCTTTGCGGCCATGGGCTCGGTCACAGCGGGCAACTCTTCTCAGACCACGGACGGCGCTGCAGCAACCTTGGTCATGAGCGGCGAAGCCGTCAAGAAGTTCGGCGTGAAGCCCATAGCCAAGATCAAGGCCTACGTGGTCGCCGGCTGCAGGTCAGACGAGATGGGGGTGGGACCGGCATACGCGATCCCGAAGCTCCTCAAGGTCGCCGGGATGAAGGTCTCGGACATCAATCTGTGGGAAGTCAACGAGGCCTTTGCATCGCAGTGCATCTACAGCCTGCAGCAGATCGGGCTCTATGACAAGAAAGAGCTCTGGTTGTCTGACAGTGACAAGCGCATCATCAACGTCAATGGCGGCGCCATCGCGCTGGGCCACCCGCTCGGGTGCACCGGCGCAAAGCTCTGCGCCCAGCTTATGACTGAGATGCAGGCCAGGGGTGCCAAGTACGGTGTCGAGTCCATGTGCATCGGCGGCGGCATGGGTGCTGCGGCACTGTTCGAACTCTGCGACTAGGGTCTGATTCACTTAAAAAACGAAGGCGGGGTGCCGTGATCGACGGCGCCCCGTTTTTCATTCACCATGGCATCACAAGGACCGGAAACAGACGTTCCCCTTCATCCGGACGTGCTCGACAAGGTCGCTTTTGAGGAGATCCTCGACATACTTTGCCGCCTCGTTCACATGGATGCCGAGCCCTTCGGCGATATCTTCAAGGGTACACGGACGTCTGCGGAGCAGATCCAGGACCGTGTCCCTCGTTACAGAGAAATCGGAGGCGCCGTGTATTCCCCTGGATTCTGCGATGACCTCGGCCGGAGGTGAAAACAGAGATGCGATCTTTTGCAGACGGCTGTGATCCACTCCGGCTGCACAATCTTCAGCAGGGGGTCTGGACACCGTGTTGAGCTGAACCCGATCTGGCCTGATGCTGCAGGCACGTTCCGCTATCTTCATCGCCTGATGGTGCAGCGCTGTATAGCCCGAGAGAATAAAGGCCTCAAGCCAGAGCTGGCCGGAATATACCTCCCTGAACGCAGTAAGACCGTCCACCATGAGGTCAAAGGAAATTGATGAGTGAGGCCGGTTGACCGCGGTGAACATGCGCTGGTCCCCGGCATCCAGGGAAGGGATGACGAGGTGGGCATCCAGGAGCTGTTTTTGCACATCCTCCTGCCAGAGGAGTGACCCGTTGGTCAGGACAGCGACCGGGATGTCCGTCATGGAGCGGATGCGTGAAATGAGTTCGCCCATGCGCGAGTACAGCGTCGGTTCACCTGAACCGCTCAGGGTGATCCAGTCCGGCCGGCTCTCCAGCCTGTCCCTCAAATCCTCTAAAATTTCTTCCAGGGGGAACCACTCCCGGCGTTCGATGGTGAGGTCTGTGGTCCGTCCGAGCTGGCAGTAGATGCAGTCATAGGTGCAGGTCTTGAGCGGAACGAGGTCAACCCCGAGGGATCGACCGAGCCGCCTGGAGGGAACAGGCCCGAAGACATGTCCCGGCTTCTCTCTGGTTTTAATGAACGAATCGTTCGCCATTCTTGTGTCTCTGTTCTCTTGATGGGAAATACTGCACCTGGAAGTGATGACGCTCTGTGATGAAGAAACTCATCACAGGCCGGTTTTGGTGTATGGTCATGGATTCAGATGACATCGTGTCTTGTTTCTTTCCTTCCCGAACTCGCTGTATGATACCATCCGTCATCGCAGCTTCCAAGTCAAACGGGAATCTTGGCTTTGTGGCGTGTGTACGTCTGCTGAAACCACAAATTACACCTTTCTGTTGCAAGGAGACATGCTCTGTACTACACTACCACGATGACAAGGTGCTCCCCGTTTCAACAGTTCACCGCACAATACGAAGCATGGTTTTCAGAACACTCAATGGTGTATGAAGCCGAACTCAAAGCAGTGAAATCTCTGCTCCCGGAAGGGAGACGCGGCATGGAAGTCGGGGTAGGTACCGGCAGATTCGCCGTTCCCTTTGGTATTGAAGTCGGTATCGAGCCTTCCACAAATATGGGAGCAGTCGCCCGGGGGAGGGGGATCAAGGTTCTGGGAGGTGTGGCTGAAGACCTTCCCCTGAAAACGTCGTGCTTCGATGTCATCCTCATGGTTACCACCCTGTGTTTTCTGGATGATGTGAACAGATCCTTGAGGGAATGTCGAAGGGTTCTGAGACAGGGGGGATACCTCATCATCGGGTTCGTGGATCGCACCAGCCTCATCGGACGGGACTATGTACGGCACCGCCATGAGAACGTGTTTTATCGTGAAGCCACCTTCTACTCAGTAGGCGAAGTGATTGAGGCAATGAGCAGCACAGGGTTCCATGAGTTCACCTTCAGCCAGACCATCTTTGAAGAACTGTCCCGCGTAACAGCCCATGAAGAGGTCAGGCCCGGCTATGGTAAAGGATCGTTTGTCGTGATCCGTGGAAAAAAAGTGTGATGGAAGGAAGCGGAGCATGAAGAGGTATCAAGAGATCGATGCTGCGCGTACTATTCTGGAACTCCCCGAGAGCGCAACGATGAAAGAAATTAAGGCCAGCTATAGGAGGCTGATCAGGAGGTGGCACCCGGACAGGTGCGGAGATAACGCCGATCAGTGCGTCGAAATGACGAGAAAGCTCATCGCCGCGTATGAGACCATTCTTACATACTGCAAGCACTACCGGTATGCGTTTGCTGAAGAAGAGGTCAAGAAGTACGGATCGGGTGAAGACTGGTGGATGGATCGATTTGGAAATGATCCGCTCTGGGGCAATCTCAAAGAAAGAACGTAGGGTTCGTTCAGACGTGCTGGGTGCCATGGGCTTGCCTGCAATCATTCTCTCACCAAGAAAACATGGGAAAGGGAGGAATTCGTGTCGAAGTTTTCATTGGAGGTCCTCGAGCGGTGTGTGTTCCCTCATGCCGTGACTCATGATCCTGACGTGCTCCTGGGTTCCGCCTTTGGAGAGGATGTGGCATTGACTCGAGTTGGAGACGATATCCTGGCGTCTCACGTTGACCCGATCATCGGTGCCATAGACAACATCGGATGGCTCGCAGTGCATGTGGCGTGTAACGACATAGCGGCAAGCGGTATCAGACCGCGCTGGATTCTCGTCCTCGTGCTCGTTCCGAGCAGAAAGGACGAGGACCTGCTCGAGAGCATCATGGCCGATGTCCATCGCGCTGCTGTTGAGATCAATGTTTCTGTTGTCGGGGGACATACGGGATACTCCAGTGGCATAAGCCGACCACTGGTTGCAGTGTCCGCCTTCGGTGATGCTCGGGGGAGGACTCCGGTCAGGACAGGTGGTGCAAAGGTGGGTGATCACGTGATGGTAACCAAGGGGATTGCCCTCGAGGGGACCGCTATTCTGGCTTGTGATTTCGCCGATGTAGCGCGGGATCTTGGCATAACGGATCACGAGCTGGCCAGGGCAAAAGATCTGATCCTCGATGTCAGTGTTATCCGGGAGGCCGAGGTGTTTGCGGAATTCGGTGCGAGTGCCATGCACGATGTGACACGGGGAGGAATTTTCGAAACCCTGCTCGAAATGGCGCGGACATCGGGGGTGCGCTTTCGGATCAACATCTCGCTGCTTCCGCAGCGTGCTGTGGTGGAACGCTTTGCTCGATGTTTTGCCTTTGATCCATTGAGGATGATCTCTTCAGGAACCCTGGTTGCGACCGTTGAGCCCGGAAACGCGGATGCCGCGGCTCGAAGGCTCGGGGAGATCGGAATTCTGTGTGCCGACATCGGTACCGTGGAGCATGGCGACGGGGTGGAGCTCATTGACGGGGACAAGACCGACCACTTTGACGAGATACGCTGTGAAGACGATGAGCTGGCCAGGATGTGGACCCTGTATCCCCGGTGATGCAAAGGCTCCTGAAGATTTGAGACCTTGACGTCTATCTCACGGGCAGGTTCTCTGGACAATAAAGGGGGGAAGACACCATGAGAGTGATTGTAATCGGAGGTGACGCTGCAGGGATGAGCGCTGCAAGCCAGGTGAAGCGTCTGAAACCGGAATACGAGGTCATTGTTTTCGAACGGGGCAGATACATCTCGTATGCGGCGTGCGGGATCCCCTATTATATCGGGGGAGCCGTCGGTGCCCTGGAGGACCTGCTGGAAGTCTTACCCGAGGAAGCACGGGAAAAACGTAACATCGACTTGAGACTCGGTCACCGGGTCGTTTCCATAGACCCTTCAGAGCGAACCGTAACCGTGGATCATGAGGGTTCGCGAAGGATCGAGCCCTATGACCGCCTCGTGATCGCTACGGGAGCACGCCCCCAGACTCAGGGGATCGACATCGGGACATTCTCGAATGTCTTCACCATGAACGACCTCTATGATGCCTCCCTCATCATGGACTTTATTGCCGAACACAAGCCCCGGAGCGTCGCCGTGATCGGTGGTGGCTATATCGGCCTGGAGGCGGTCGAATCGTTCTGCTCTCTGGGGATCAGCACAACGCTCGTCCACCGGCGGGAAGATCTTCACCGGGCTTTTGAAAAGGAAATCTCCGACACCATCAAAGAGAAGCTCACCGAGAACGGGGTGACCCTCAGCCTGGGACACCCCCTCAAAGGGCTGGAACAGCGGGCAGGAAAGATCGGTGTCGTCCGAGATACCGACACCATCGAGGTCGATGCTGTCGTGCTCGCCATCGGCGTTGAGCCGAACAGCGATCTCGCTTCCGATGCAGGGGTCACGCTGGGGGCAAACCGGGCCATCAGGGTGAATGAATTTATGGAAACTGACCGGGACGGGATCTATGCCGCGGGAGACTGTGCCACCGCCAGCATGGCCACCTTCGGGATCGAGGTTCATGCCCCGCTCGCACTGAAGGCGAACAAGCAGGGACTCATTGCGGGTATGAACATCGCCGGTGTCCGGGAGGCTTTTGCAGGGGTCATGAACACGGCCATCACCAAGGTGTTCGATCTCGGGGTGGCGCGGACGGGACTTTCATTTGCACAGGCACAGGACCTGGGTCTCGACCCTGAGAAGATCATGGTTCAGTCCAGGGACCGTGCCCGGTATTACCCGGGCTCGTCTTCCATTCAGTCGCTGGTGATCGTCGGCAAAAAGAACCGGCGCGTTCTGGGCGCGCAGCTGGCAGGGAGGGTCGAGTCGGTCAAGCGGATCGATGTGTACGCAACGGCCCTGTACAACCGGATGACCATCGATCAGCTCTTCGATCTCGACCTTGCCTATGCCCCGCCGTTCTCGCCCGTGTATGACCCGGTGCTCCTGGCGGCACGGGTTGCACGGAAAAAGAAGTGAGAACAGCCCCTGCACGGACCCTGGAGAAGGAGGCGAAGAGACTGCAGGGAGAATCGATTACAGACGCCCCTTGAAGGGAGGCTGAAGAGAATATGCAGGATTACCCGGTACCTTTTTTCATGGTATAGAGAGCACATGGACTGCCCCACCTGCTCAAGGGCCCTTGTCACACTCGAGTTCGACGAGCTGGAGGTTGACTACTGCACGCAGTGTGGAGGAGTCTGGCTCGACTCGGGGGAGCTCGAGTACCTCCTTTCTAACGGCAGCGATCCAGACACGCACCCCACACCATTCATCCCTTCGCTGTCTTCCGAAAAAAAGAAACGCTGCCCGGTCTGCCGTGTGATGATGGAAAAAATAGCTGCTGGACAGGCTGATTCGATCATCCTGGACCAGTGCAAGCTGCACGGCATCTGGTTCGACAGGGGGGAACTCATCAGGCTCATGGCACTGGAGAGGGGGACAGAGGCGTCCGGCCAGTCGAATCCTTTGGCGGCCAGGCTCCATGAGATGTTCCCTGATATGAAGGAGATACCATGAAAGGAGAGAATCGGGAATGACAGCAGGAACCCTTGTATTGATTGTTGTGATCGCGGGTGTCGTGGCGATCGTACTCTACGCCGTTGCCACCTACAATGCCCTGGTGGGCCTGAGGAACCAGATCAGGAATGCCTGGGCCCAGATCGAGGTTCAACTCAAGCGCAGGCACGATCTCATACCCAATCTCGTTGAGACCGCCAAAGGATACATGGTGCACGAGAGGAGCACCCTCGAAGAGGTGACCAAGGCTCGTACCCGTGCAGCCAGCGCAAAATCCGTACAGGATATTTCACAAGCCGAAACAGGACTCTCCGGTGCCCTGGTGAGGTTCATGGCCATCGTGGAGAACTATCCCGACCTCAAGGCGAACCAGAATTTTCTCGCGTTGCAGGAAGAACTCACCTCAACGGAAAACAGGATCGCCTTCTCCCGTCAGGCATACAACGACCAGGTCCTGTTCCTGAACAACAAGGTGCAGATGTTTCCCTCGAATATCATCGCCGGCATGTTCAAGTTCACTCTCGGTGAGTTCTTCGAACTGGAAGACAGCGCACAGCGGGCTGTGCCGAAAGTTCAGTTCAGCTGATACATGTTCTGGTCCATCATCGCCGCAAACAAGCGCAAGACCGTTATCCTCGTCGTATCCATGGGGATCTTCCTGCTGCTGATGGGATACTTCATCGGTATGGCCGTTGCTGGGCCCGCTCATCGTCTGGCTGGACTCGGAGGTATCACCATTGCGCTGATCATCTGGGTCGTCATGCTCATGGTGAGCTTCTGGGGTTCTGATCGGCTGTTCCTGGGCATGTCGAACGCCCGTGAAGTGGACAGGGGTTCCTGGCCCCAGCTTTTTAACGTCGTGGAAGAGATGAAGATCGCTTCATCTCTCAAGAAGATGCCCAGGATTTATATCGTCGATGACCCGGCGCCAAACGCCTTTGCAGTGGGCAAGTCTGAAAATAACTGTGCGATCTGCGTCACTGCAGGTCTGCTGGCCACCTGCAGCCGGGACGAACTCCAGGGTGTCGTGGCCCACGAAATCGGCCACATCCTGAACCGTGATATCCTGTACCTGACTGTTGCCGCAACCATGCTCGGGTCGATCCTCATCATCAGCGATGTGTTCCTTCGCTCCAGGTGGTACACACCATCTGTGCGTTTCGGGTCCCGATCGAGAAGCAGGAGCGCAGGCAGACTCGGCGCGGTTGTGCTCCTGGCTGCCTTCCTCCTGGCCATTCTCGGACCTGTACTGGCCCGGATTCTCTACTTTTCCATCTCCCGGAAGCGGGAATACCTTGCAGATGCAACCAGTGCACGGCTCACCCGCTACCCGGAAGGTCTCGCCTCCGCCCTGGAAAAAATCGGAGCCGCCACGGCAAGACTCTCCAGTGCCCCTTCTTCGATCGCACCGTTCTACACGGTGAATCCCTACAAGCAGCATCTTTCCAGCAGCCCGTTTGCAACACACCCGCCCCTGGACGAACGGATACGGATCCTTCGTGCCATGAGTATGGGGGCAGGATACCTCGACTACATGAAGGCATACGTAGAGGTAACGAGAAGACGAGTGGCGCTTGTGCAGCCATCCGAGCTGTTAGATGCCGAGAGGGTGGAGATCAGGGGGTCTTCGGAAGACGCAGGGACCACAAGGATATCGCAGGCAGCGGTGAGGAAGAGAACTGGAGACATGATCCGCGCACTGAACGACTTCGCCTTTATCACCTGCCCGTGCGGCATGAAAATAAAAGTGCCCCCGGAATACAGCGCCGGTACGATCGCGTGCCCGCGTTGTTCACGGCAGCACGCAATTCCCCGTGCCGATTCCGGAGATCTCGGATTGATCCTGTCGCAGCGTTCACTGTTCAGTGAGACGCAGCATTTTTCCCAAGAAACAACCACGAAAAAAGTTCGAGGTGCTTCCCAGGTGGTGAGCAAAATACCTGGCCAGTGGCAGGAGATCACCTGCGGAACGTGCGGGAAATCTTTTGAACTCTCCCCGGCATTCAAGGCGAGTCAGCGCAGGTGTGCACACTGCGGAGCATTGATTTTCATCGAAACGCCACACCTCACGTCTTCATGAAGGGAGCACGGGAGGTTTCTCACACGGGATTTCCGGACCCTGTGTCACTTCAGTATGGAAAAGAAGTTGCTGAAGATTTCGTTGGTCATGTCCAGGATCTCGTGGAAAAAGAATATTCCGAGGATCCCCCAGGAAAGAGGGATGGCCAGGAGAATCGTGGCCATCGAGCTGAAACTCAGTGCAGAGCCCATCAGGAACATGATGAAAAAAACGCAGAGCACAACACAATCGACGAACAGCCCAAAGACTGCGGCTCCGATGAACCTCATGACGCAGGAGACTAGGTCGTACTCGTGCAGGGGGGACGCACCCGCAGATGCTCTGATTTTTTTCATGGGAAGGTTTCTCATCCAATGAGCCTTATCGAACAGAGCAAGGAATCAGTTTACTGATCACCTTGAGAGCAATGAGGGAAGAGATCCGGGAAATGATCCTGCGCGCGTGATCACGGGTTGCGGGGTCTGCGTCTTTCGTGATTCGAAGCAGTTCGATGGAGAGTTTCCGCATGAGATTCTCTTCCTTCTCCAGGGACTCGGCACGGAAGAAAAAGGCCCGGCTCAACGTGCCGGGCCTCCAGGTCTCAAATCTCGATTGTTCCTTCTCGAAGGGTCTTCGTGGGCCTGAATACCTCGATATCGAATTTCTCTGCAAGCTCTGTGCATCGTTTCACGAGGGTGTCATAGCCGATGCCTTTTGCCAGGGTGAAAGGCCCGATCCCTCCACCGCCGTTGGCTATGGCGATATCGATGTCTTTCGGGTCGGACACGACGCCTTCTTCCAGGAGCTTGGTCGCCTCGTTGACCTGCAGGGCAACCATGTGGGTGAAATCATACTCTGTCGTGGCCGACGAGGTGTCGATTTTAGGCCTGCCTTCAGACCAGTCGTAGATACCTTTCCCGGTCTTCTTACCGAGGGTTCCCGACACCACGAGGTCTTTGAGGGCCTTTCTCGGGGTGTAATCAGGTGAGAGGGTTTCGGAGTAGTACTTCTGCGTGTGTAGCACGATGTCGAGGCCCACGTAATCGATGAGTTCGAAGGGGGTCATGGGCATGACAGCCTTGAACACGGCATCGAACTGTTCTGGAGATGGGCTCCCCCTGTCGAGGATGAGCTGGAGCAGCAGGCCTGTGGGTGCGTTCACCCGATTGTAGATGAATCCCGGAGAATCCTTCTGTACGGTCACCGGGATCTTTCCCATCTTTCTTGCAACTGCCGCAACGACGGTCAGCGCTTCCGGGGATGACTGTTCAGCAGAGATGACTTCCACCAGCTTGAGCAGAACCGCAGGATTGAAGAAGTGCATTCCGACAACCCGCTCGGGCCTGGATGCTGCTGAAGCGATCTGGGTGATGCTCATGGATGAGGTGTTGCTGGCAAGAAGTGCCTGCTCCGGGGCAAAAGCTGAGATCTCGGCAAAGGTTTTTTTCTTGAGATCGAGGTCTTCGGGAACTGCCTCGATCACGAGGTCTGCGTTTTCAACGGCGGTCTTCAGGTTGGTGGTGGGCTGCAGCAGTGACAGAGCCTCTTTGCTCTGTTCGTCGGTGATCTTGCCCTTTGTGACAAACTTGGCCAGGCTCTCTCTGATGGTATTCACCCCTCTGTCGACAAAACGTTGTTCTATGTCGTGCATGGCAACCGTGAACCCTGCCATGATACCAACCTGGGCGATTCCATTTCCCATGGCGCCCGCACCGATTACCGCAATTTTGTTCACCTCCATGAATACCTCCCGGGAATCATTTCACTCGCCCTTGAAGGCGGGCGGTCTCTTTTCCAGAAATGCGGTGAATCCCTCGATGGCGTCCTTGGATCCAGCACAGACCTGACTCCCTTGACCCTCTACCTTGAGGCCCTCATCCATCCCCTTGTCAAGATGCGCCTGGACAGCGCGCAACGCACCACGAACCGCCAGGGGGGCCTTTTCAGAAAGAGTTCCGGCCATCTGCATGGCTTCGGACATGAGCTCTTCGGCAGGATAGAGGGCATCAACCAGGCCACAGGCGAGGGCTTCTTCGGGTGTCAGGCGTTTGCTCAGGAGGATGAGATCAAGGGCTTTGGTCCTTCCCAGGAGGCGTGTCAGTCTCTGTGTTCCTCCCCACCCGGGAATGATTCCCAGGTTGAGTTCGGGACATCCTATCCTGGCCCTGTCACTCTTTGCCATGTACCTGAAGTGACAGGCGAGGGACAACTCGCATCCGCCACCAAGGGCATGGCCGTTGATGGCCGCGATGACAGGCTTGTCGAATCGGTCCACCTTTGTCCACACCGCCCGACCTACGTCACCGATATCCGGGTGATTCACGGCATCGCTCACATCCATTCCGGCACAGAAAGACCTGTCTCCCGCACCGGTGATGACCACCACCCGTACTCCACTATCAGACCCCAGTTCATCCAGTGCGCGGTCGATCTCCTGCAGCATGGTGTAGCTCACCGCGTTGTTCGGCGGACGATTCAGGGTGATAACGGCGATGGTACCTTGTTTCTCCAGAAGCAGGGTTTCATATCCCATGTCACATTCCTCCTTGTATCGAGAATGAATAGCACTCAGATCAAGCCCAGTGATTCTACCGGTGGGCGTTGAGGTTGTCAAGGATGTCAGAATCCTGTTCGTCGTCTTCACCCATGAAAACTACAACCAGAGCATCACTACCCCTTCATACTCACTGACACAACTATCTAGACATGGCCAACGCGCATCAATGCCCGGGAATGCTGTCGGGATGCAACACGAGTCCTCAGGTCTTCAGAGTACTGATACGTGCATAATTAGGGCATCTTGCAAAATGACTTCAGAAGTCACTTTCAAGCACACAATTGGTCCAGCGTATAACGAACATAGTAGTACCTGATAGCGGAGGACCCCTCCTGAACCGAATCCGAAATAGCTTTGCCGGGGATCGCCCTCAGAAGGAGAAGAAGAACTGGAAATAGGCACTGTGTGAGTAGGTTCCGAATTCACTCTCGGGCACGAGGAACGAGGTCTGCTCCGAGGAAGGTCTCTTTCCAAACGCAAGGATACCGCCGAGGCGAAATTCTGATGCGTCCGAGACGGAATACCTCAGTGCGGGACAAGCAAGGCTCGACCCATCCGAGAGGGAGTATATCCAGGAGAGCCCACCCGTGATGCGCTGATGAAAATCATAGGATACCTGAAGTCCAGCGAGTTGCCTGGAAAGACTCAGTGTTCCTCCAAGTGCAGACCTCAGCAGGGCATCGAAAAGGTAATCATCATTTCCCCCGCCGTTGAAGAGGTAGTCTAGATTGAAGAAGAGGCCATTTTCAAAGCGGTGATTCACTCCCAAAACAACTGCCAGGTGGTTCTCGAAAAGGTCAACCTGGTATTGTTCCGAGGAAGTACCTGCATCGAGGATCAGGACGCTGCTGTCTCCGCGGGCAAGAAACAAGGCTCCCTCTGCGTGAAGGCCGACGGGACCGAAGGTTTTGTTGAATCCGGCTCCCACCTGGTATCCTCCATAGACTTTTCCTCCCTGGAGGATGAGGTCACTGTCGCGGAGTACCGTCTGGTATCGTGCTACCAGCGCAGAGGCATACCATTGATCGACACCGAGGTCCTCGGTCAGCACGATGATGCCCGTTCCCGAGACCAGGGGCAGGAGCTTCCGCCCCGTGGATGCAACGAGGCTCAGCGAAGAGGATTGTTCCATGGCGATGTCCACCCTCAGCGCATCAGATCCCGGTCTATAGTCGCGGTCAAAGGCGTCCGGGGAAAACGGCTGGAATATATCCAACGGGTTCCAGAAGTATGAGCGGGAGAAATCTATGGCCTGCCGGCCAAGGGTAATGCTCACGGGATTCATCTCGAGGCTCACGTTCATCCTGTCAGCATTCGTGGTGGTGTTGAAGTCACTGTCTTCAACCAGGTACCAGGCCGGCTTTGAAATCCGGTACGGTGTGTTGATTGCCGATGTCCTGAATGCAACCGGGAGCGTTCCTGATGCCTGGGGCTCAGCATACGTTTCCAGGACCAGGTGGAACTCGAAGGAGACATGCTCTCTGATGGTTCCTTCAGAAATGATTCGCGCAAACGTCTGCGAGATCACGTCATATCGATTATCGACACCGAAGAGAACAGGATCGTCATAGTTTCGGGTACCTGCAGCGGTAGACCTGAAATCCCCGGTGATATCCAAGGACACGAATTCCGAAGAAAATGTCCAGAAGGCCTGTGCATGAACGGCGAGTGCAAGGATGAAGAGGCACGGCACAATACTTCTGGAGACGGCAGCCAGCATCTTATCCCCCCTCGTTATGTTCGCGTGATTGAGATGCCGTTGTCAACGGATCATGGCCATGCTCATCCTTGGGTGTTGTATCTGCAAACACGCATTATGCGTGAGGACTATACTACAGGGCGGAGGAAAAGGTAAGAACCGAAACACTGTTCGGACAACAGAAAGGAGAAAAGGGTGTCACCCTTTCCTGACTGGTCTGTTCAGGAGAATGAATTCCTTCGTGGCGCCCGCTCCAGAAAGCAACAATTCGAAGAGTTTTCGATGGGGCTTGAAAAAGGTGCCCCGTTCTAGTAGGGAAGGGGGGCATTGAGAGCGATACACCCCGAGCGGGAGAGAAGCAAGGAAGGAGTGGCAGTATGAACAATTCGGGCACGGCCGTACGATTTGTCCTTGTTGCAATGCTTGTTGCTGCCGTTGCGTTCGGTGTCTTCTTCTATCTCGAATGGGAAAAACCTCAGATCAGGCTTGTTGAACCCCTCGAGATGATCGGCCAGCAGAAGGATCTCACCATAACCTTCGTGGACCTCAAGAGCGGCATCAGAACATACACGGTGTCCCTCATCCAGGATGACAGGGAGATCGTGGTGGCAGTGCAGGATTTTCCAGACCCGGGGGTCTATGAAAGAACCGTGGAGATTCAGATCATTCCAGGCAAGCTGCAGGTAGCCGATGGTGAAACAATTTTTCAGGTGAAGGCCGTTGATCATTCGCCCTTGAGAAACAGCACGGTGCTCAGCGTTCCCGTGGTGATCGATTCAATACCGCCCCAGATCTCCCTGCTCACCTCGGCTCACAATGTTAATCCGGGCGGCTCCTGCCTTTCGATCTACCGGGCAACGAAAGAGGTAATCAGAAGCGGCGTCATGGTAGGCGAGGAATTCTTTCCCGGCTATCCGGTGGAAAAAGACGGGACAACGGCCTTTGCGTGCTATTTCGCCATCCCCATGGATGTCGAGAAGACCACTCCTGTCATGGTGAGTGTCACGGACAGGGCGGGCAATGAAGTCTCTCAGCGTATACCCTTTTACATCAGGAGGGCCCACACCTTCAGGAGCGATACCGTGACGTTGAGCCCCTCGTTCATAACGGGCAAGGCAATCGAATTTCAGCAGATCGATCGAAGCCTTGCGGGAAAAACACCCCTTGAAATGTTCGTGCACATCAACACCTCTATGCGTGCTGACAACGACAGGGCAATTGCAGAGATCTGCAGGGAAACGGCCCCCGACAAGCTCTGGGATGGCAGGTTCCTGAGAATGGAAAATTCTGCAACCATGGCACGGTTCGGCGACAGGAGAACCTACCGATTCGAGGGAACTGACATTGGTGAGAGTGTTCACCTGGGAATAGATCTCGCTTCGACGCAGCATGCGAGCGTGGCCGCAGCGAACACGGGAACCGTGATCTTTGCGGACACCCTCGGGATCTATGGATACTCGGTGATCATCGATCACGGACAGGGGATCGCCAGCCTCTACTCCCACCTCAGCGTGATCGGAGTCCAGGCAGGACAGACGGTGAACAAGGGCCAGATCATCGGCAATACCGGCACGACGGGTTTTGCTGGGGGTGACCATCTCCACTTCAGTATCATGGTGGGGGGGAGGTTTGTGAATCCCATCGAGTGGTGGGATGCCCAGTGGATCGATCATAACATCGAGACCAAGCTTTCAAGCGTGTTTGGTCCACGCTGAAGGGAAAGACCCGGTATCCCCCTGCGTCAGCGACATTCCTGCACGGCTCCCGGTGACCCGGCATCATGACGGACGATGCGAGGGAGCATGTATTCCAGGCTGTGCCCGCCCGATTTATTCAACAGGGCATGCCCGTTCCACAAGTCAGGATTTGGCCTGTCCTGCTTTGGTCTCGATACAGCGTAATTCCTCTGCACTTCAGTTCATAGGCGAGCAGAATCGCATCCCTGATGACGTCAGGGGAGACCGAGGCGGGAAGGTTTATCGTTTTGGAAACGGCATTGTCCGTGTACTGCTGGAATGCCCCCTGAATCCTCACGTGCTGGGAAGGCGGGATGAAAAATGCCGGAGAAAAGAGATCACGAAACCATCCAGGAAGGGGCAGGTCATCGGGAAGCAATCCCTTTTCCCTGACAGAGGTTTCCAGCTCACGGCTCAGAAACCCCTGCTCCTCAGCTACGATCCTGAACACCGGGTCAAGTTCCTCCACAGAGATGGAGCCCGGAATAATACGGGTAGAGGAGAGGGCGAACAGGGGTTCAATTCCGGATGAACATCCTGCTATCAAACTCAGAGAGCCGGTGGGCGCAATGGTCGTGACCGTGGCATTACGCATGGGGGGCCTGGTCTGCCTGTCGTAACTACTTCCGGGGAAATTCGGAAATGCCCCCCTGGTCACGGCAAGCTCACAAGAGACCTCATGAGCCTTTTCCTGGATGAAGCTCATGATCTTTGAAGCGAGGTCGACACTGGTGTGCGATGCGTAGGGGATTCTCATCAAGATGAGCATGTGGGCAAATCCCATGATTCCAAGGCCGATCTTACGGTTTCCCCTGGTAATCGTTTCCACCTGCGGCAAGGGGTAGCGATTTATCTCGACAACGTCATCCAGGAACCGGACCGCGAGGGGAATGATCTCGGCGAGTCTGTCCCAGTCGATCTCATGGCCAGCCTGTGTCTTTTTCAGCATCTTTGTAAGGTTGATGGAGCCAAGCGTACATGATTCGAAGGGCAGGAGCGGCTGTTCACCGCAGGGGTTCGTGCTCTCGATGCTGCCGAGGTGCGGTGTGGGATTGTGACGGTTGATCTCGTCGAGGAAGAGAATACCGGGTTCACCGCTGTTCCATATGCACTCGATAATGAGATCGAAGATCCGACGGGCGGAGATTTTATTCACGAGGGATGCGTTCCTCGGATTGATGAGGCCGAAGAGGCCATCCTGCTCCACGGCTCGCATGAACTCATCCGTGATGCCCACGGAGAGGTTGAAGCTCGTGAGCTTCAGCGGGTTTCTTTTCACGGTGATGAATTCTTCGATGTCGGGATGATCGATCCTGAGAACTCCCATGTTGGCCCCACGACGAGTCCCGCCCTGCTTGATGATATCGGTGGCCGTGTTGAACACCTCCATGAACGATACCGGGCCGCTGGCGATTCCGCTCGTGGTGGAGACGTAATCATTCTTTGGACGCAGGGAACTGAAGGAGAAGCCGGTTCCTCCCCCGCTCTGGTGAATGAGGGCTGTGTTCTTGACTGCTTCAAAGATGGACTCAAGAGAGTCTTCAACCGGCAGGACAAAACATGCTGCAAGCTGACCCAGGTCTCGTCCCGCGTTCATGAGGGTCGGTGAGTTGGGCAGAAAGCTCAGCGAGGCCATGGCATCGAAGAAGAGCCGTTCCCATCGATCGGGGTCTTCATGGAAGGTTTTTTCTGCCCCGGCAACATGACGGGCAACCCGTTCAAACATCTCTTCAGGACGTTCGATCACGATTCCCCTGTCGTTTTTCCTGAGGTACCTGCTCTCGAGAATTCTCAGGGCGCTTTCTCCCCACTCATGCACCATGAATTCGATCCTTTCGCAACCATGGATGCCCGCGTTGAAGACACGGGGATTCTGTCTCTGGCGATATGATACCGCGGTTTCTCTCTGCATGCAATGGAGGAGGATTCAAACCGGAAACAACACGGGATCGATGAGGTGCCCGGGGAAGCGCCAAAGGACAAGGACATGAGATTGTATCGTAACAATAGCATAAATTACCAAAAATGGTACGCCCAGAAACGGGATAGACCCCTGATAAGTACTTGACTTGGCTGTGGGATATGGCTAATTGTACTATTATAAATCATAATGTATTAATATAAAAGGTGGTGCTCGATGAGACAAGAAGCTCTTTCCAGGGGAGAGGGTATCCCTCTCTATTTGCAGATACGGGATTACCTCAGGGGACAGATCACCTCGGGAACACTCAAGGAAAGGCGGCTTCCGCCTGTTCGGGTAATGGCCCAGCGTTTCAAAGTAAATCCGAACACCGTGCACAGGGCGTATCAGGAATTGAAGCGGGAGGGGATGATACTCCCGGCAGTCGGAAGAGGGACCTTTGTGAGTACCGATGTGAAGGGGCTGCAACGGGAAACCCGGGCAGTACTCCTTCGCAAGGCCATAGAGCGATCAGTTGAAGAAGCCCTCTCCCTGGAGTTCTCCCTTGAGGAGTTCGAAGAAGCCACTCGGACGTATGTTCGGGAAAAAAAGGAATTCATGAAGAAGCTTTCTCTGGTGTTCATCGAGTGCAACATCGAACAACTCACCTATTTCACTGAACACCTGGATCTCGATCCCCACCTGAAGAGAGTCCCTGTCCTGCTTCAGGATCTGAGGAACAGGGACAAGCAGGTCATGAGACTGATCCAGCGATCAGATATCGTTGTCACGAGCTTTTACCACCTCGATGAGGTTCACCAGAGATTAGCAAGCCTGGAAATGCCCATCATCGGGATCAACCTCGAACCAGAGATGAAGACATTGATCGACATCGCGAAGATCCCCGCCCATTCCACGGTCGGGATCGTCACCACGTCTGAGCAGTTTCGAAAAGAGATCCGGGGCATCCTGCACCACGCCGGAATCCAGTTCGCTTCTCTTCTCGAAACGAGTTCGGACGACCCCCGCCTGATCACGGACATCGTACAACAATGCAGCGCAGTGCTCGTTTCTCCCCACCAGGAAGGAAGTGTTCGCGGTGTAGTGAAGCCGGGAACGAAGGTGATCGAGTTTGTCTTCAGTCCCGACAAGACATCCATCAACAATCTCAAGGTTGCCCTGCTTGAACTGAAGCGAGGGGTGAGGAACGAGTAGAAAAGGGGTGAACCGGATGCAGTGCACCGGATGAAAAATGAATGCCACTCGGAAACGTATCCGAATGGCGCCTGAGGAAGGGAGGGGTTTCTATGACGATCAGAGTAGCGGAACTGACGTTTCTCGAACACTTTGCCCCGCGCTATGGGATCCCAGTTCCTCGGCATGTTTCAGGAACCGTGAGCAGGGCAGAGATCAAGAAGGTCTTGAGCGAATGGGGCGGAACAGCACTCGTCAAGCCGGATGTCCTCACAGGAAAGCGGGGAAGGGCCGGTGCGGTGGTTGAGGTGAGCACCGTCCAGGATGCTCTCCGCGAACTGAAACGTGTCTCGGGTCTCGAGATCAACGGACATGTCCCCAGGACCGCATACCTCGTGGAGAAGATCCCGGCAGACTATGAGATCTTTACGGCGATTACGTACAACTCGTCGTACCTGACACCCACCTTCACCGTCTCTCTGGAGGGAGGAATGGATATCGAGGATGTGGTAGAGGAAAAAAAGATCACGATCCCGGTGGATATCTTCCGGGGGCTCGACGCCTACCAGGCAGGAGAGCTGCTCGCAGAACTCGGCTGTTCACAGGCCCTCATCAGTCCGCTCTCACGGCACATGGTCTCGCTCTGGGATCTCTTCATCTCAACAGGCATGATCTCAGCCGAAATCAATCCCTGGCGGGTAACGTCCCAGGGAAATGCCGTTGCCTGCGATTTCAAAGGGATAGTCGATGAGGCGAATTTCAAGGCAAAGGCTCCTGGAATCGAATATCCTGATTACCCTGAATCGATCTCGCTCTTTGAGGAAGAGATGGCTGCATGGAGTGCATCGAGCCATCAGGGACAGGCCCATGTCTCGGATCTCGGTGGAAAAAAGATCCTTCCCATCATCTTCGGAGGGGGTGCATCGACGATCATCACCGAGACCCTCGAGGTCGCAGGGGGTGATCCCATGTTTCTCTCAGACTTCGGGGGAAATCCTCCCTATGAGAGGATGCTCCAGAGCGCGAAACTCTGCTTCAATCACAAGCTCTCCCAGGCAAAGCTGCTCCTCATCCTCGGAGGAAAAGCAAACAACACATACATCGATGTCACATTCAGCGCCATAGCCGATGCCCTGCTGAGTTTTGCCGAGGAGCACGGACCACTATCCCTTCCCGTCGTGGTCGGAAGAGGTGGCCCAAGGCTGGTCAAGGGGTTGCTCGCCCTGAAGCAGGCCCTTGAATACCTGAGGTTGCCCCATGTCATTTTCGGTCCCGATACACCGGTGACTCTCGTGGCAGAGTATGCGGCAAAGCTGGCGAACGCTCTGCCGGCAGAAAGCGAGGTGAAGTCATGAGAGCAAAGACGCTGTCGGATTTCCTGAAAGAGGGAGACAGGGTTGCGGTTTCCAACATTACGGGGAGGGAAGCATCGCGGGTGTCTGAACAAAGCCAGAAATACTGCGGAAATATCGTTGGTGGTTGGGCGCTCGGGAAGAGCGGATCGACCATCGAGACGTCCCGCGGATCAATCCCGGTCTATGCGACGTTCGAAGAACTCATGAAGCAGACTCCTTCCGAAAGTCGTCCCAACAAGATCATCATTTATTCACCTCCCCAGGCCGTGTATGGAGAGATCAAGGAGGTTGTGGATCACGGCAGGGAACACATCGAGACGATCTTCGTGATCACCGAGCATGTATCGGTGGAGGTGACCTCGAAGCTCCACGCGATCTGCAGTGAAGCGGGCATCGATGTCGTCGGGTGCAACACGCTGGGCATGATCAATGTACACGACAGGGTGCGCGTCGGTGCCGTTGGGGGTGACTCGCCCCAGGAGACCTTTATTCCGGGATCCGTGACGATTCTCTCAAATTCTGGGAACATGGTGAACACCATTGCGAGCTACCTTCTGGCTTCAGGAATGGGTATTTCGTATGGCATCTCCACGGGAAAGGACATCCTCATCCTCACCCCGCTCAAGGATCTGATCTTCCTGGCGGAGACGGATCCGCGTACCAAGGTGATCGTGCTCTACATCGAACCCGGTGGTCTCTATGAGCATGAAGCCATTGAAGCGATCAAGACTCGTGGCCTTTCAAAACCCGTCGTGGTCTATGTTGCCGGGAAGATCGCCGAGACATACAATGTCTCCCTGGGTCATGCGGGTGCCGTTGTCGAGGGGAATGTCACGTCTGCATCGGCGAAGATGCGAGCGTTTGATGCCTACTTCGGAATCGAGGCATTCTCTCCCGACAGAAGATACAAGAAGACGGAACAGCTCCTGGACGTCATGAACAGGGGAGTTCGCGTAACCACGCTTCACCACATTCCCAAGGCGATGAGGCTCATCTGTGACACCCTCGGTATCGACCGCGACATCAGCAGCGCCAAGCCATTGAAGCTGAACCCGTGGTTCGTGAACCTCGGAGATGTCGCAAAGCACATCCCCCATGAGCTGGACCTCGCGCGAGGAACCATCCCTGAGCCATATGCCCAGCAGGTGAAAGAGCAGGAGCAGGCACGACTCGGCATCAGCATGGCTCGTCAGTCCATGAGAAATGCTTCGCACGCGAGCTCAAACGACGGGGTCACTCCGAGGATCCATGGGTATTCTCTTATGGATGTCATGGCAAAAAAATCCTTTGTCGCCTCCCTTGTGCTCTCACTCACGGGAGAACTGCCGCGGGATGAGTTTGAGGAGCACCTTGCTCAGATGACCTTTATCGCTTCCCTTACGAACGGACCCGGAACCATATCTGCCCAGGGTGCCAAATTGTCCTGTTCTGCGGGAAACTCCCCGAACACCGCCATAATCGCCACCCTTGCCGCCATGGGGAGTGTCCATGGGGGAAACGGCTCACAGGCCGTAAAATTTCTGCTGGATGTCTTCGCCGAGACCGGTATCGAAGATCCCTATGACAGCTCCGTTGATGTGAAGGACCTTGCACAAAAGGCAGCTGAGGAATTCAAGCGGAAAAAACTGGCTGCCAAGGAGGCCTCCCTCGACTATGCACGGATTCCCTGTCTCGGACACCCCATATTTAAAAAGGACCCGGTGAACCATGATCCCAGGGAGCAGGTCATCCATGCCTTCATCACATCGCAAGGGAAGTGCAATATTTTCCTTGAGTTCTACCACGCGCTGGTCGAGGCACTCAAGGAAAATGGTACCACGAATACGGTGATGGCAGTTAATGTTGATGCCGCGCTGGCATGCGTGTGGCTCGGAATCTGCTGGAGACACCTGAGGGAGAAACGCATGACCATCCAGCGGGCAATGGATATCCCGTTCATCGTGTTTGCCCTCGGCAGGGCAGCCGGCGGTGCGGCCGAGTTTCTGGATCACCAGGATTTCGGTACAACCATGGACATGCGCATTCCCACGAGCGAGTGCCGGTCACTCACCAGGTCAAGGAGCCTGTGAGGGAAGATGGGCACCCTCGTTCCATGGATCATGTCAGCGAGGGGACCTTGTCTTTTCATTGGGGAGTCATTACTTGTATGGTAACGTTTTCAATGGGGTATGGTTTTTTCATGAGAATGTGCCGGGGAAACACGTTCTGAAGATAGTGTCCATGGGGGTGTGGGTATGGAGAAGCTGAAAAAGGGAGACAAGGCACCGGATTTTGTTCTCAGTGATCAGAACGGTGCACGGGTCAGGCGTTCAGACTTTGCGGGAAAGAAGCTGCTGCTTTACTTCTACCCCAAGGCAGGAACTTCGGGGTGTACGGTTCAGACCGAGGCTGTGCGGGATGCACAGGAAGAGCTGGCAGCAGGGGGCGTTGCCGTGGTGGGAGTCAGCCCGGACAGTGAGAAGAGCCAGAAGAAATTTGCAGACAAGCTCTCCGTGAGCTTTCCCCTCCTGTCGGACACGGAGCACACGGCGGCCGAAGCCTACGGGGTATGGGGAGAGAAGACCATGTACGGGAAAAAATACTTTGGGATCATCCGCTCATCGTTCCTGATCGATGAGCAGGGAAAGGTAGTGGATGCCTGGTACAAGGTAACGCCGGCAAATACCGTACCCAATGTGAAAAAGGCCCTCGGTCTCTCGTCATGACAGTACGTCTCGTTCGGGTTATCGTGGCAAAACCGCTTTGGTAGGCGTCCTGAAGGTGCACTGAAGGGGAGACGCGCGAACGCCCGGCTCCGCGGTCTCCCCCTGTTCGGGCATGATCAGGCGTCTGCGAGCAGGTCTTCGCTGACCTGAATCTCCATGGTAAGAAGACCCTGGGAAAGGGTTTTCCCCTGGTTGTCCACGAGGAGAGACACGGTTCCTCCACCTCCCAGGGCGCCTTCCAGGATGAAGTTGAGTGAACACAGGTTGTCCAGACGATAGCGGGTGACAGGACCTTTGACATTCGTCCTGAAGAAGTGTGCAACCTTCTCTGCAGTCAGTTCCCTCACGATCTCGGGATAGAATTCTGGCTTGAGTGCCGCAACCCCGATGTTGCACGTATCACCTTTGTCGCCGGAACGGGCGTGAGCTATCCGGTACAGGGGGACCGTTACCCGTTTCCCTGAACCCAGGAAAGGTGGTTCAGTGTCTTCCGGCCTGATGAGAGGGTCTCCGGAAGGCCCGGATTCACACGGGAAGAACGTTTCTGTTCCCTCGAACACCATACGGGCTGTGACATTGTTCCTCGGGATCAGTGCAGGCCAGAATCCGAATGCAGGAGAGACATCGGGACGGCCACCCATGACCGTCACTCCGGGGGGGCCGGCGAGTACAAGGCCGGAGATCTCCCGACTCATGGACTCCAGCGGCTTCTTTTCTGTTGCACGCCCTGCAAATCTCAGGATTATCTCGTTGGGTTCCACCCGGGGTGCCGCAGATTCACCCCAGCAGGAATTATACCCCACGAGGTCGGTGCGCTTCTCGATGAAGTCTCCCTCGACCCTGTCCCAGAACATCTCGGCGAACTTCCTCCCCTTGGCCACCACGTCAGGTCCGCTGACCACAAGCGGGGCAACGACCTTGTATCCGGCATCGTAGGTTACCGACACCTTCAGAAAAGGGGTTGGCTTCTGTCCTCGTGCATTCTCTACACGCACCCTATCTTGTCCCAAATCGTCGAGGGTGAACGACGTGAAGTCTGCGACGACATCGGGGCAGATGTAGACCTGGGGATTCCCGATCTCGTAGAGGAGCTGCTCCTTCGCAGTTCTGCTGCTCACTAATCCGCCTGTTCCCGGGTGTTTGGTGAGGACGAAGGATCCATCGCGCTGCATCTCCACAAGCGGGAAGCCTATGTTGTGGTAGCTTTGGACTTCTCTCCACAGGGTGTAGTTGCCGCCCGTGGACTGGGTTCCGCACTCCACGAGGTGGCCGGCAACCAGGGCGGAGGCAAGCTTGTCGTACTCCTCCCACCCCCACCCGAATTCGTACGCAAAGGCGGCAACCACTCCTGCTGCATCATAGGTGCGTCCCGTGACAACAATGCGTGCCCCTTTCTCGAGGGCGGCGGCGATGGGGCGTGCACCGAGGTAGGCATTGGCTGATATGACCTTGTCCATGATGGGAACCAGAGACTCGCCGCTGTCCTGGTGGGTGAACTCGCACCCTTTTTCCTGCAGTTCCTTCAATCGAGGCATGAGGTCATCACCATCGACAAGGGCAACCGGGAGCCGGATCCCCTGCTCATCCATGACCGCTTCTAGCGCCCGGGCACATGCCACGGGGTTTATCCCCCCGGCATTTGCGATCACGGTGATGTCGTGTTCGGCGATGTAAGAGAGAAGGCGGCCCATGGCAGAGACGAAATCCCGAGCATAGCCTGCTTGAGCGTTCTTTGCTTTCTGTCGGGCGAGGATGATCATGGTGATCTCGGCGAGGTAATCCATGGTCAGGTAGTCGATGGGCCCTCCCTTTACCTGTCTCTCGATAGCCGCCAGTTCATCACCCCAGAATCCACTCCCATTGGCAACAATGATGGGTTCCCTGTTTCTTCTCATCTGTGACTCTCCTTTACCCCTGAGCATTCAGCTCCGCTGACGTAAAAAAACTCAGGGAGATGTTCGCATCATACCTGAACCATAGATCAGGCTCCAAGGTGTGCTGTTTTCCCTACAGGCACGTATTTATCAGGTCTTTTTCAGCTCTGCGAGAATCTCCTGGGCACGATCCATCCTGACCTTACCTTCCTCGACCATCCGTCTGGCGACCGTGTCGATCAGGTCTCCTTCGGCGCCCGCCATGACCGCAATGTTCTGGGCGTGCAAGGACATGTGGCCGCGCTGGATCCCTTCGGATGCCAGAGTCCTCATGGCTATGAGGTTCTGGCACAGCCCCAGGGCAACGATGATCTCCCCGAGCTCGGTTGCGGTTTTGACCCCGAGAATCTTGATCACCACCTTTGACAGCGGATGCAGGGCCGTAGCTCCTCCGACAAGGCCGACCGCCATGGGAAGTTCGAGGGTTCCTGAGATATCCCCCTCCGCTGTCTTTTCCCATTTCGTCATGGCCCGGTACCGGCCTGATCTGGCCGCATAGCTGTGCGCTCCCGCTTCGATGGCGCGGAAGTCATTGCCAGTCGCGATAACGAGCGGAGTGATGGCATTCATGATCCCCTTGTTGTGGGTGGCTGCCCGGTGGGGGTCAGCATCCCCGAATGCCCAGGCATAGATCATTCCGTCGACGATGTCGTCTGCCCCTTTAAGGGTTCCCTTCAGTGCGTCTTTCTTGACTGTGACCCGTGCCCTGCACAGGCGGCGATCCGCGAGATTCGACAGGATCCGCAGGTACACCTTTCCGCCTGTTATGGCCTCGATGGTTGGCGCAAGGGCCTCTGCCATGGTGTTGACCGCATTGGCACCCATGGCATCACGGACATCCACGATGAGGTGCGAGATCACCATGGGACCTGCAGCGGTATCGATCACCCTGACCTCGAGATCTTTCGCTCCTCCGCCGAGGTTCACCAGCACCGGGTCCAGTGTGTTTGCACTGGCGAGGATCTCGTCTTTCTTTTCAAGGATCTTCAGTCGTGCACTCTGGGGGTCAGCAAGATTGACTG